>VFQQ010000050.1_pt1 | contig 299931 bp, 241 predicted proteins | sample 3512341 | NCBI WGS metagenome assembly VFQQ01 (sample SAMN10412373, study PRJNA504923) | tailings metagenome | isolation source: Relicate 2 Philex TSF1 revegetated site | place: Philippines: Tuba, Benguet | collected 2017-08-29
TTGTAAGCTTCCCTAAACTCCGGCCATTTGAAAGTTAGCAAAACTGTTAACTTTAAATGGTAAATATGAAAAAGTCTAGGTACACCGAAACACAAATTGTCAAAGCGATTAAAGAACATGAGGCAGGTAAATCTGTACAAGATATCTGTCGGGAATTAGGAGTAAGTAATGTAACATTCTACAATTGGAAGCAACGTTACGGAGGAATGGAAGTAAGTGATGTGAAGAAGATGAAAGAATTGGAAGAGGAGAATAGTCGCTTGAAGAAGATGTATGCCAATTTGAGTTTATTACATGAAGCATTAAAGGATGCTGTTGCAAAAAAGCTCTAACCCCTGACGAGAAGGGCATCTTGGTGAAGCACATGATCACCGATCATGGTGTAAGCCATCGTCAGGCGTGTAAAATGGTAAGATTGCCCAGAAGTACTGAACAATACAAGCCTCGTATGAAGGAGGACAGAGAAGTCATTGAAGCATTGGAAAGGATCATTGCGAAGCATCCTGCAATTGGTTTTTGGCAATGTCATTACCGGTTAAGATTGCAAGGTTATCTATGGAATCATAAAAGGGTTTATCGTGTCTATACAAAGCTGCAGTTGAATATTAGGAGGAGAAGTAAGAAAAGACTTCCGGCAAGAGTAAAACAAGCATTATTCCAGCCAGAAGCTATTAATCAGGTATGGAGTATTGATTTTATGAGTGATGCTTTGTGGGATGGAAGGAAGTTTAGGTTGTTGAACATTATTGATGATTTTAATAGAGAGGTATTGTATATTGAATCAGATCTGTCCTTACCTGCTTTACGAGTAATCCGAGTATTAGAGTTTTTAAAGGAGACAAGAGGTCTTCCGGAAATGATTAGGGTTGACAATGGTCCTGAGTTTATATCTCACCAGTTAGATGGCTGGTGTAAAAAGAATAAAATCATGCTGGTATTTATCCAACCAGGCAAACCAATGCAGAATGGATATATTGAACGTTTAAATGGCTCTATCAGACGGGAATTGCTAAATGCGTATGTGTTCAACACGTTGAATGAGGTCAAAAACAAGGTGGAAGAATGGGTCTTGGATTACAACCACTATCGGCCTCATAAAACACTCAAATACGCATCACCTGTCCTGTTCAGAGAGAAGCAAAAACAACTGGCAGAAAACTTAAATTTTTAACTTTTAAGTGGCCCGAAATAAGGGGAAGCTTACAGTCTGACTTTAATAATATAGAATCGATTCGATTTTTAACTTCTCTTGTATTTTTATCTTTTTCGTCTATAATCCAACTTACTATTAAATTCTTTTCCTTTTGGCTTAAATTATTCACTATATCGTTAGACAGTATATTATTTTTTTTACATGCAATAAAGGATAGTGTCAGAAATAGTGATACTGTTGCCAAAAGAACAAGTCTAGAACTTAGCGATTGTAAAGTTTTCATAAGCATTAATTTTTGCAAATAAAATTTATTAGATTTTAACTGGTTGATCAATTGAACAACACATACAGGCTTATATGCTAATTAAATATATGTATTATAACGGATAAAACAATCACATTTTCTATCTTTTTGAGTATTTCATTTTATTAGAAATTATTTTTTTGCAAGTGCAAAGCGATAAATGAAATACTTATAACCTATAACAGTTAGTTTTTAGACGTTCATAGCGATTGTATATTGTATGCAGAGAACAGATTTATTGATTTCTTAGTTACTTTACATTGAAATCCAAAGAGATGAGTAATGTAGATGTAAAAAATAGCCTTCGCTTATACCTTAAAAAGTTATTGCAATACTTTTTTCAAGGATTGATCGTGCTTGCACCCATCGGCATTACACTTTGGGTGGTAGTAGGGTTGTTTCGCTGGATCGATGGATTTCTTCCCAATCTGATCAATTCTCTCTTCCCCGATCTGTTGGAAAAAGATGCAGCCGGTAATCTGAGGAGCTTACCCGGATTGGGCTTTATTGTAGTAGTTGCATTGGTTTTGTTGGTAGGATGGATCTCTTCTCTTTTTGTAGTGGGAAGATTGGTAACACTGTTAGATACTGTTCTCGAAAAAACACCCGGCATCAAATTCATTTATTCATCGGTTAAAGATTTTCTGGAAGCTTTTGCCGGCAATAAAAAGAAATTCGATAAACCCGTACTGGTGAATGTGGATGGAACAGATATATGGCGTATTGGATTCATTACCCAACAGTCCTCCGATGAATTTGGCTTGAAAGATCATGTAACTGTTTATGTACCACACTCTTATGCCATTTCCGGCATCACCTATTTTGTGCCCAAAGAAAAAATCAAACCCCTACCATCCATCAGCGCCGCCGACGCCATGAAGTATACGGTGTCGGGTGGGGTGACGGAGGTGGAGTAGTGGGGGCTATAGGTTATAGCGTATAGTTCATGGCTTATGATTGATCAGAGATACAATATAATAACGATAAACTATTAGCTATGAACCATTAGCTATAAACCATGAACTATATGCTACAAGCTCAAGACTTTCCCTACCTTGCGCATTCAAGCAATCGACATGAAGGTTCATAATTTTAATTCGGGTCCGTCTATTTTGCCCCAAAGTGTGATGGAGCAAGCTGCACAGGCGATTCATGACTTTAATGGAACGGGTTTATCTATTCTTGAGATCGGACATCGTACCACTCATTTTCAGGAAGTATTACAAGAAGCCATCAACAGCGTCAAGCAATTGATGGATCTGGGCGATGAACATGAAGTGTTGTTCTTACATGGTGGCGCTACTACGCAATTCATGCAAGTACCCATGAACTTACTGGATGAAAATGCAACAGCTGCTTATCATGTCAATGGTATCTGGGGTAAAAAAGCAGCCACGGAAGCGGCTTTGTTTGGTAAAGTAGAAGTAGTAGCAGACAGCGCCGACAAACAAAATACCTATATCAGTAAAGACTTTGCAGTACCTACATCAGCGGCTTATCTGCATATTACTTCTAATAATACGGTGGAAGGAACACAGTGGCACCAATTCCCTGAAACACAAGTGCCTTTAGTGGCTGATATGAGCAGTGACATTTTTTGTAGACCTGCTGATTACAAAAGATTCGGATTGATCTATGCCGGTGCTCAAAAAAATATGGGTGCAGCAGGTGTCAATATGGTGGTAGTAAGAAAAGATCTATTAGGAAAAGTGAATAGAAAGATTCCTACCATCATGGATTATCAAAAACATATTGCTGCCGGTTCATTGATGAATACACCACCGGTATTTGCTGTGTATGTGAGTATGCTCACTTTACGCTGGATACTTCAGGAAGGTGGATTGATAGAGATGGAGAGAAGAAATAAAGCAAAATCAGAACGCTTATATCAAACGGTTGATAGCATTCCTCTGTTTCGTGCAGATGTGGCTAAAGAGGACAGAAGCCTTATGAATGCTGTGTTTTTCCTGAATGACCCATCATTGGAGACAGCTTTTTTAGAAGCCTGTAAGCATGAAAATATGATTGGGGTAAAAGGCTACAGAACAGTAGGCGGAATACGCGTAAGCATGTACAATGCATTGCCATTATCGAGTGTAGAAGCGATTTGTGAGCTCATGAAAGACTTCGCATCTAAACATGGATGATTTTTATAAACGGTTGTGAGCGGAAATAAATTTTACCTACTTTTGGACCGAAAAACGATTTTGGTCGAAAATGATAATTACGCAGAAAGAAGAGATCGTTAAAGACGACATCCTGAAAGAGGCGCAAAAGTTATTCCAACAATTTGGTCTGAAGAAAACCACCATGGAAGACATTGCCCGATCTATGGGCAAAGGCAAAAGCACCTTATATTATTACTATTGCAGTAAGGAAGAGATATTTGATGCCGTCATTAGTAAAGAAATGACGGAGGTCTTTAATGAGGCAAAGGATGCAGCTGAAAAAGCACATTCTGCTGAAGACAAGCTCAGGGTCTTCACCATTACTAAGATCAAAGCTCTTCAGAAAAAATCCAATTTATATAGAGTGGTACGCGGAGAAATGCAGGAAAACAATCGCTGCATGAAACACGTACATAGAGAGTATGACCAGCAGGAAATAAAGTTGGTAAAGAATATTCTAAGCTTTGGTATTAAAACAGGGGAGTTCAGTAGTGCAATAAAAAAAGACCTGGATATCTTACCATCTGTAGTGGTGAGTTCTTTGCGCGGACTGGAATTTGACTTGTTTGCAGGTAATAAATACCCAAAACTGGAAACAAGAATTGATTCGATTGTGAGTATTATGGTAAAAGGAATTAAAAAATAAAATAAAAAAACGTTTTATACGTCTCGCCTCAGGCGAGACGATCATTTACAACAACAGAGAAAATCTACTAAACATGAAAGAACAAATCCAACCTGCAAATGGCAAACTGGGTATCCTTCTTCCCGGATTGGGAGCTGTGGCTACTACTGTTATTGCAGGTGTTGTGGCTGTGAACAAAGGCCTTGCTGAACCTATTGGAGCACTTACGCAAATGGGCAATATCCGTTTGGGAAAAAGAACAGAAAATCGTTACCCTCTCATCAAAGATTTTGTGCCTTTGGCACCATTGCAGGATGTGGTATTCGGTGGATGGGATGTTTATAGCGATAATGTATATGAAGCAGCCATGAATGCGAAAGTATTGGAAGCCTCATTGCTCAATGCTATCAAACCAGAACTGGAAGCCATCAAGCCCATGAAGGCTGTTTTTGATAAATCTTATGTGAAGAATCTGGATGGCACACATATTAAACAAGCAGCTACCAAATGGGATCTTGCGAATGAAGTGATCAACGATATCGAAAACTTTAAAACAGCCAATGGTTGTGATCGCGTAGTAATTGTTTGGTGCGGATCTACCGAAAAATATATTGAACAATCAGCCGTTCATGAAACGATTGAATCATTTGAAGCCGGATTGAAAAACAATGATCCTGCTATCTCGCCAAGTATGATCTATGCATATGCAGCGATCAAAATTGGCGTTCCTTATGCAAATGGAGCACCTAATCTGACCTGCGATATTCCTGCATTGATTGAATTATCAAAAGAAACCAATACACCAATTGGTGGTAAGGATTTTAAGACCGGACAAACCTTAATGAAAACCATACTGGCACCGGGTTTACATGCACGTGCACTGGGTGTTCGTGGATGGTTCTCTACCAATATCCTGGGTAACAGAGATGGTTTGGTATTGGATGATCCGGATAATTTCAAAACAAAAGAAGTTTCTAAGTTGAGTGTACTGGAAGATATTCTTCAGCCAGACATCAATCCGAAATTATATGGTGATCTGTATCACAAAGTTCGTATCAACTATTATCCGCCACATGGTGATAATAAAGAGAGCTGGGATAACATCGACATCTTTGGTTGGCTGGGATACTCCATGCAGATCAAGATCAACTTCTTATGTCGTGACTCTATTTTAGCTGCACCGATTGTATTGGATCTTGCCATCTTTATGGATTTGGCTAAGCGTGCCAATATGAGTGGTATTCAGGAGTGGTTATCTTTTTACTTTAAGTCGCCACAAACTGCACCCGGATTAAGACCGGAGCATGATATTTTCAAACAACTCATCAAGTTGCAGAATACACTGCGTCATATGATGGGTGAAGATTTGATCACTCACCTGGGTCTGGATTATTATCAGGATCTGGTGGAAGCATTGTAATGAAAGTAAAAAAATTAATAGCCAGCTGTCTGGGTATCGGGTATATCAAAGGAGGCGGAACAATCGCAGCTTTACTCTGTTGTATTCCGTGGTATTTCGCTCAGACAGTTGGTTCTTTTCAAACGATTGCATGTGTAGTAACTGTTGTCGTTACTGCATTGGGAGTGTGGGCTGCTACCGGTGTTGAAAAAGACTGGGGGAAAGATAGCAGCAGAGTGGTAATTGATGAAGCAGCAGGAATGATGATCTCACTGCTGTTTGTACCGGTTACCTTGAGTTATGTGGCAACGGGTTTTATTTTATTTCGATTACTGGATATTACCAAACCACTGCTGATCAGAAAGACAGAATCACTCCCTGGTGGATGGGGTGTGATGATGGATGATATGATAGCCGGATTATATACCAACGTACTGTTACACACAATTATGTGGTTAAATGTTTTTTGACCGATGGTTACTTTTGTAAAAGCACAAGCTGCCTCATTAGCGGCTACCATAGTTGATTTTTCTGTCTTTATTCTATTGACAGAGTGGTTTAACTGTTGGTACCTAGCAGCTAGTATTACCGGAACCATCTCAGGAGGCGTTACCAATTTTTTACTGGGTCGTGTATGGGTATTCGATGCAATGCAGGGCAAAATCCCAAGGCAAGCATTGAAATACGTATTGGTATGGATCGGTAATCTATTATTGGTATCAGGAGGCGTGTTTGTGGTTACAGAATATGCACGAATTACTCCCCTCGCATCAAAGATCATTGTATCACTAATTGTAGGGTTTACCTATAATTATTTGTTACAAAAAAAATTCGTGTTCAAATCATAACAAAAATGAAAACTAAAAGCGGCGTTGTAAAATGGGGGCTTCTGGCTTTATTCATCCTGACAGGCTTTGTTCAAAGCATGGCACAAACGGTAGTGAAAGGGAAGATCGTTGACGCATTCAGCAAAGAACCATTACAATATGTAAGTGTGGTATTCAAGGGCGGACGTGGTACTGTTACAGACAGCCTGGGTCAGTATACTTTACGTTCATCAGGGAATATTTCAGTGATCCTTATTTCTTATGTAGGATATAAAACCATTCAGCGTGATATCGTTGTAGGAAAAGAACAAAACATTGATTTTGAATTAGAGACAGATCCAAAAGCTGTATACAATGTAACGGTGTCTACCAACAAAAGAGCTAAATACAGAAATAAAAATAATCCTGCTGTAGACCTCATTAGAAGAGTAATTGATAATAAGCCACTCAATCGTCCGGAGAAATATGATTATGTAGAATATGATCAGTACGAAAAACTGGAAGTATCATTGAGTAGTGTTCCGGAAAAACTGGCCAATAATAGAATGTTACGCAAGTACCAGTTTTTGTTTGAGAATGTAGACTCTACCAAACTTCAGGGAAAAACATTATTGCCTGTTTATCTCGAAGAAAAATTGGCGCAAAAATATTACCGCAAAAATCCCGAGAAGACCAAGACCATTGTTCGGGGAGAGAAAAGAGTGAACTATGGTGAGTATATCGATAATGATGGTGTTAGCTCTTATCTGAATCGACTGATCATGGATATTGACATCTATGATAACAATATTCCATTGTTCACTTATCAGTTTTTGAGTCCGATTGCAGATCTCGCCCCCACTTTTTACATGTACTATATCCGTGATACCATTACGGACGAAACAGGGAATAAACTGATCAAAATGTATTTCACTCCAAGAAATACCAATGATCTGTTATTCCGTGGTAATATGTTTATTACACTGGATGGAAACTATGCGGTACAAAAACTGGATATGTTCCTGAGTAGGAATGTGAACCTGAACTTTGTACGTGAATTACGTGTTGATCTCGACTTTGAAAAAAATCCTGATGGCCGTTACCACTTAAGTAAAAGTAATGTAATGGCAGAAGCCGCTGTTACCAAGGGATCTAGCGGAGGTTTCTTTGGCGAGCGAACGGTTTCTTTTAAAAACTATAAGATCAATGAAGCCAAGCCGGATAGTGTCTATGATGGTCCTGCAACCGTAAAACTGGAAAAAGTTGATAAACTTCCTGATGCTTTCTGGCAACAAAACAGACATGATACACTTACGGCAACAGAATCAAAAGTGTATTCCAATATCGATAGTTTGGAAAAAATGCCTTCTTTCAGAAGAACACTGGCATTTGCTACTTTCTTATTAGCAGGATATACTTCTTTTGGTCCTTTTGAAATGGGTCCCGCTGCAGCATTTTATGGGTTTAATCCGGTAGAAGGCTTTAAACTAAGACTGGGAGGAAGAACAACCCCTAAACTCAGCAAACGGATTTATTTCGAAACCTATGGTGCTTATGGATTCAAAGATGAGAGATGGAAGTATTTCTTAAGCACTACCTATTCTTTGAACAATAAATCGATTTATACTTTCCCGTTGAAATTTATCAGAGCCAGTTATCAGCACGATACAAAAATTCCGGGTCAGGAATTGCAGTTTGTGCAGGAAGACAATTTCTTTCTATCATTTAAACGTGGCTTGAATGATAAGTGGATCTATAACGATATTTTCAAACTGGAATATGTACATGAATTTCAAAACAGATTGTCTTATACATTAGGTTTCAGAAATTGGCGTCATACTCCAGCGGGATCTATTGTGTACAATAAATTCAATAATGGTGTTCTTCAAAACATTGCTTCGATCAATACCAGTGAAATATCTGCACAAGTTCGTTGGGCTCCTAAAGAACAGTTTTATCAGGGTAAGGTATACAGAATTCCTATCATCAATAAATATCCCATTTTCACTTTACGGTATACAGCAGGTGTGAAAGGATTATTCAATAGCGAGTACAATTATCAGAACATCAATCTGCGTGTAGAGAAACGTGTATTCATGTCGCAGTTAGGCTATAGTGATATGGTACTTGAGGGTGGTTATACATTTGGTTCTGCGCCTTATCCTCTATTAACCATTCATCGTGCCAACCAAACCTATGCGTATCAGTTGAACTCTTATAATCTAATGAACTTTCAGGAGTTTGTGAGCGACCAGTTTGCTGCATTGTCTATTGATCATCATTTCAATGGTCTGATCTTTAATCGTATTCCATTGTTACGTAAACTAAAGTTGAGAGAATTGTTGACGATGAAAGTAATTTATGGCGGCATCAGAGATGAGAACAATCCGGATAAAAACCCTGATTTAATCAAGTTCCCTGAATTGAACGGTCAGACAACAACTTTTTCCTTGAATAGGAAACCTTATATTGAAGGAAGTGTGGGTGTAGGAAATATCTTTAAAATTTTTAGAGTAGATCTGGTGAGAAGGTTTAACTATAAAGAAAACCCGAATATCAGCACCTGGGGTGTGAGAGCGCGTTTTAAATTTGATTTTTGATTCTATTATTTTGTATAGCAGTTAACGGTACATGGAAAAACTACCCTTGAGAATACAATTACAGAAAGCCATTTATGTGGTCATCGATCCTTTTGTAAAAGGATTGATCAAGATCGGATTAACCCCTAATATGGTTACCATGATAGGGTTTGTTCTGAATATCGGAGTTGCCATCATTTTTGTAGAAGGAGGGGAAAGAGGTCATCGCGGTGATCTCTCCTATGTTGGATGGGCGGGTGCTTTAATTCTGTTTGCAGGCTTATTTGATATGTTAGATGGTCAGGTGGCGCGCTTGGGAAATATGAGTTCTTCGTTTGGCGCTTTGTTCGACTCGGTATTGGATAGATACAGTGAGTTGATTATGTTCCTCGGCATTTGTTACTATCTCATTGCACATCATTATTTTCTGAGTTCTTTATTTGCGTTTATTGCCATGATCGGCTCTATGATGGTAAGTTATACCAGAGCCAGAGCTGAAGGATTGGGAATAGAGTGTAAAGATGGACTCATGCAAAGACCGGAAAGAGTGGTTACGATTGGCGTATCTGCCATTGCTTGTGGTATTGTTGGAGAATCTATCGGTGGTGATTGGAAATGGTATGTAAGTGGAATTCGGTTTCATGTATTAGAGACCATGTCCATTTTTACTTTACCACTTACATTAATGGCAGTATTGACCAATATCACGGCAATTAATCGCTTAAGAGGATCAAAAAAGGCGTTGGATTTGAAAGATGAACAAATGAAACAATCGAAATCGGGAATTTTACCATCAGTAATTATCGGGTTACTGATTAGTTTGACAGCAGTACCGGCAATGGCGCAGAAAGAGGTAAGTGCGCTGCAAGTAACAAAATCAGCAATAGAACCGCAGGATACATTTCCGGTTCCTAAAACCAATAATAAACAACTGTTTTATTTACAGAGAACTGCGAATACCAATACCATTGTATGCGAGCTCAACTATGATAAAAATGGGTTGTTGGATGTATCTGATCCGGTACATGTTTATTGGATACGTTATACAGAAGGGGGTGTAAAAAAGGAACTTTCCTATATACAACGTGTCTTTGCTTATGGTATCAAATCTCAGATGCTGGAGAAAGATTCTTATAAACTTCATTTTGTTTCCTATAAAAAGAAACCGCTGTACCTGATGCGCTCACAGAAAGACAACCAATACAAAGTATATGCCACCATCAATAACCAACAGGCAGTACTGAACAGGATATTCATTAAAGTAGATGGAGGAACTTTTTGGTCGCCCAATGTAGTGTATATGGAAATGAAAGGAGTAGATGAATATACGGGAAAAGAACTCATGCAACGCTTCAAACCCTGATATGACAGGCAGTTTCACGCAAATAAATAAACTTTTCACAGCGAAAGATCTACTGATTACTTCGCTTATTTCGTTAGCGTATTTATTACTGAGTTATTGGTTGATCGGGTATCAACAAGATCAGTTGACCTTGGTATTATTATTTAATATCTGTTACTATCTTTCTTTTATTACCCGAAAATTTATTGTGGGGTTTTCCATCTTCATTGTTTTCTGGATCATCTTTGATTTTATGAAAGCATTTCCTAATTATCACTATCAGGAAGTGCACATTCAAAGCTTGTATGAAGCAGAAAAAAAATGGTTCGGTATACAAGATGCAGGAAAGCTTATCACACCCAATGAATATTGGACTCTTCACCGAACTCGTTTTCTAGATGTCTTGACCGGTTTTTTTTATCTCAGCTGGATTCCAGTTCCGCTCGGATTTGCAGCATTTCTTTTTTTTAAAAACAGAAAATGGTTTTTGGAGTTTTCTCTCACTTTTTTGTTTGTGAATATTTTAGGATTTGTTATCTATTATATATATCCGGCCGCGCCACCCTGGTATGTACAACAATATGGGTATGATTTTATCGCCGGAACACAGGGAAATACAGCAGGTCTACATCGTTTTGATACCTATTTCGGAGTCTCTGTTTTTAAATCGTTGTATGAAAAGAGCTCTAATGTTTTTGCTGCCATGCCTTCTTTACATTCAGCCTATCCTTTGATCGTTTTGTATTTTGGATGGCGATTTCGTTTTACATGGATCAATCTGTTCTTTGCAACCACCATGTTGGGTATCTGGTTTGCAGCTGTGTATACGAGTCATCATTATGTATTGGACGTACTGGCAGGCATAACATGCGCTGCGATTGGCATTTTTATTTTCTCCAAACTATCCCAACAAAAAACCATTTCAAAGTGGATAGAGGCTTATGCGCGACATATATCGTAGGTAACCAATCTTTCATAACGTTTCTTTTATAATTAATTACTGATATTTGCGCAATGGCAAGTATTAAACCCTTCAGGGCTTTGCGCCCACAACCACAGCTGGCTAAGCAAGTGGCCAGTAGACCCTACGATGTATTGAACAGTGCGGAAGCTAAAATTGAAGCACAAGGCAACCCAAGTTCATTTCTTCATATCACCAAGAGTGAGATCGATCTGCCGGATGGAATTGATATTCATGCGCAAGAAGTATATGAGCAGGCAAAATCAAATTTGGATGCTTTTATCAAACGAGAGGTATTGTTTCAGGAGTCAAAAGAATGTTACTATATCTATCAGTTGATCATGCATGGCAGAAAGCAAACAGGCTTGGTTTGTGTAAGTAGCATTGATGATTATGAGCATGATATCATAAAAAAACATGAGTTTACACGTCCGGAAAAAGAGCTGGATAGAATCAATCATATTAAAACTTCAGGCGCACAAACCGGTAATGTATTTCTTGCTTATCGAAACAATACAAAAGTGGATGAGCTGATTGAAAAGTGGAAAGAAAGCAAATCACCTGTATATGATTTTATAGCAGATGATGAAATACAACACACCATCTGGATCGTAAACGATTCTGATGTTTGTGATCAGATCACTGCTTTGTTCGCAAATGAAATTCCTTGTACTTATATTGCTGATGGCCATCATCGTGCAGCTTCAGCGGCTAAAGTGCGTCAAGCGCTGGGGGAACAATCGGGACCTGCGGCAGACTATTTCCTAACGACATTATTTCCTTCCAATCAGCTAGCTATTTTAGATTATAACAGGGTTGTGAAGGATCTGAATGGATTAACAACTGCAGCTTTTCTTACTGCATTGGAAAAAGATTTTACAGTGAAGTTAGTAGGGGCAACAGCTTTTAAACCATCCGAATTGCATCATTTTGGCTTGTTTATTGAAGGTAATTGGTATCAGTTGATCGCAAAACCGGGTACCTATACCAATGATCCTATTGGTGTTTTGGATGTTACCATACTGCAGAATCGTGTATTGGATAATATACTAAGCATTAAAGATCCACGCACAGATGTACGCGTTGAATTTGTTGGAGGTATCAGAGGTTTGGGTGAACTGGAAAAGAAAGTCAACAGTGGCGATTTTGCAGCGGCTTTTAGTTTATATCCTGTAACGATCGATCAACTATTCGATATTTCAGATAGTGGGAATGTAATGCCTCCTAAGAGTACCTGGTTTGAACCCAAACTCAGAGATGGACTATTGACACATTTAATTATTGAATAAATTTCTCTTTTTGATCCATAAAATAATGCGAATGCGTATCCTATTATTCTTGCTTTTTTCTTCCTTGCTGAGCTTTTCTGTTCAGGCGCAAGAGCCTGGTAAGAAACTTCAGGAAACAGCAAAAACCATGCTGATGCAAGGCGACTTCGAGAATGCAATCGCCATTTTAGAGTCTGCTGCAAAACAGGCACCGGGAGATTTAAGCATATTAAAAGATCTTTCTTATGCGTGTTATTTAAAGCGAGATTTTGCAAAAGCCATTCAGGTTGGTAGGCCATTATCTGAAAGACAGGATGCTGATGAGCAAGTTTTTCAAATACTCGGGCTCTCTTATAAAGCAATCGCTGCCTACAAAGACGGTATCAAACTTTATAAAACCGCATTGAAAAAATTTCCGAATAGTACAATCATATATAATGAATATGGCGAGTTACTGGCAATGGATAATTCGCCTGCAGAAGCTATTGAGCAATGGGAGAAGGGTATTCAGGTTGACCCCAATTTCAGTGGAAACTATTATAATGCCTGTATCTATTATACCAAAACCGGTAATTGGATCAGAATGGCATTGTATGGTGAAATTTTTATAAACCTGGAAAGCTTTACAGAAAGAACCATAGAAGTTAAAAAAGCGGTGCTGAATGCTTGGCAAAAAATGTTTTTGCCTACTGTGATCAGTCAACAGTTAAAAACCGGGGTATCTTCATTCGAAAAAGCAGTGTTGCAAATTGTAGAGAAACAAATAACTACTGCGAAAGCTGGATTTCAGGCAGAGAATAGCACTTCATTACGTTCACAGTTTGTATTAGAGTGGTTTAAAACCAATGCGACTGTTTTCCCCTTCCGTTTGTTTGAACAGCAGCAGTATTTTATTAGAGAAGGCTTATTTGAAGCCTATAATCAGTGGATTTTTGGTGAATCAGTCAATGAGAATGCGTATAAAGTATGGAAAGACACCCATCCCAAAGAGGCAGAAGCGTTTAGTGAATATCAAAAAACACGATTATTTAAGCTGCCTGCCGGACAATACCATTTCTCCAAATAAAGGATAAAAGCGCATAGCAGCCCGCAAGCCTATTGCGGGCTTTTTTGTTTGTATTCTTTTGCTTAAATTGACTGTCCTAAACTGCTTATCATGGAACCTAGCAAAGACGACAAACTCTGGCGTATTGCCAAAAGACGTGCTTCATTTAAGAGAAGCCTTTACAGCTATATCATTATCATCGCCTTTCTATGGGTGATTTGGTGGATGAGTACTGGCAGATACCACGGTTTTCATGGAACTCCCTGGCCAATATGGGTGATGTTGGGATGGGGTATCGCACTGGGCTTTCAGTATTTTAATGCTTACAATGGAAGCGGAAGAGATTTAGCAGAAGAAGAGTATGAGAAATTAAAAAGACAACAATAACAAATCGTCTTTCTTATTTGTTATCGTTTACTTTTGAACACTTTAGAATGCTTGCACTATGACGATTAAGAGATTATTCGATTGCCTTGAACATCAGTTACATCGTTTTCCTAAAAGCGATATGTTGGCTGCCAAAGAAAATGGTCAGTGGACCACCTACAGTACTGAACGAGTAGTAGACATTGTAAATAAATTCAGTGCCGGTTTACTTGAACTGGGCGTAAGTGCCCGTGATATAACACCTGAGTCTAGTGATAAAATTGCTATCATCAGCAACAATAGACCTGAGTGGATTTTCACAGATCTTGCAGCACAGCAAATTGGTGCGATATTGGTACCGGTATACCCAACTACCAGTCCTATAGAGCTAGAGTTTATTCTTAATGATGCTGCAGTGCAGTATCTTTTTGTCAGTAATGCAGAATTATTAGAGAAAGCAAAAGCGGTTGCTGCAAAAGTGCCTTCTATCAAGGCGATTTATACATTTGATAAAATTGAAGGTGCCAAGCATTGGTCTGAAGTAACTGCATTGGCCAATGATACTTTATTGAAAAAAGTAAATGAGGTAAAAGCAACCATACCTGTTTCACATTTGGCTACCATCATTTATACATCAGGTACTACCGGAACGCCCAAAGGTGTGATGTTGAGCCACAGAAATATCTATTCCAACGTTCAGTTCTCCAAAGAAAGTTTTCCTTTTAATGACGCACCGGATTCTAAAGTGTTAAGCTTTTTGCCTCTCAACCATATTTTTGAAAAAACCGTTACTTATATCTATCTGTATAGCGGTATTAGTATTTACTATGCAGAAAGTTTAGAGACGATTGGAGATAATCTTCGTGAAATAAAGCCTGATGGGTTTACAACTGTTCCGCGTTTGCTGGAAAAAGTATTCGAAAGAATCATGTCTAAAGGGAATGAGCTAACAGGGCTTAAACGAAAATTATTTTTCTGGGCAGTGGATCTCGCAGAAAAATATGATAACCTGAAAAGCGGAGGTCTCTGGTACAATATTCAACTAGCGCTAGCTAATAAACTCATTTTTAGTAAATGGAGAGAAGCACTAGGCGGAAATGTTTCTTTCATTGTTACCGGAGGCGCAGCTTGTCAAGTAAAATTACTTCGCATTTTCAATGCTGCTAAAATACCGGTGTTTGAAGGTTATGGTCCAACTGAAAATAGTCCGGTAATAAGTGTCAATAGACAAGCAAAAGGGCTTACAAAATTCGGAACGGTAGGTCCGGTGATCAATGGTGTGCAACTCAAATTAGAAGAAGATGGTGAAATCTGTGTTGCCGGTCCTAGTGTGATGGAAGGCTATTACAAAAGACCTGATCTTACTGCCGAAGCGGTAATCGACGGTTGGTTACATACCGGTGATATAGGAATTCTGGAAGATGGAAAATTCCTGAAGATCACGGATCGTAAAAAAGAACTATTCAAAACCAGTGGTGGTAAATATGTGGCTCCACAGCCTATCGAAAATAAATTGAAAGAGAGTCCATTCATTGAACAGATCATGGTAGTGGGTTCTGAAAGGAAGTTTGTCGGCGCTTTAATTGTTCCATCTTTCCTAACATTGAAAGAATGGATGAAAGAAAAAGGCATTGCCTATACCACCAATGAAGATGCCATTCATCATCCACGGGTACTGGAGTTGTACAGAGAACTGGTGGAGAGTTATAATGCTTTCTTTAATCATGTAGAGCAAATCAAAAAGTTTGAATTACTGCCCCAAGAATGGACCATCGATACCGGAGAAATGACGCCTAAGATGAGTTTAAAGCGAAAAGTGGTGATGGAGAAATTCAAATCGGCGATTGAGAGAATTTATGCTTGATAAAAGCAGGAAAATCATTCCTGCTTTTACTATTCTATAACCTATTATCATCAGAAATATGTCTGATCAAAGCATCTATCGTGTCATGATTGAAAATGCACTGGATGCTTTCTTTTTGACCAAACCCGATGGCACTATTCTGGATGCCAATGCTGCAGCTTGTTCTATGTTTGGGTACACATTGGAAGAGTTTAAAGTTGCTGGGCGACAGGGGATTATTGACAGTGCATCACCAAGGTTGGCTGAATTACTTGTAGAAAGAAAAGAAAAAGGGAAGATCATATGTGAATTGATAGGAGTCAAAAAAAATGGTGAGAAATTTCCTATCTGGGTATCCTCTGTCATTTTTAAAGAGGAAGGAAAAGAGGAAAAAACGTTTACCATCATTCAGGATATTACTGAACGCAAAAGAAGAGAAGAGGAACTGCGTACTTCAGAAGCGAACATGCGAATGATACTTGATAATACGGATGAGTTGTTTATTATCATTGATAGAAATCTTACTGTTATCAACTTCAATAAAGCTACAGAACAGAAATTAAAACAATTATTGGGAGTGCCATTTGAGAGGGGCAGGTCTATCCTGGATAGTGCACAGCCAGAGCGAATTCCGATATTGAAACAATTGTATGCTGATGTATTGAATGGGGCCGTTAGAAGAAATATTGTAGAAATTCCCCCTATTCATAATAATCCAAAGGTTGTAGTTGACATTCGATATAGTCCTATTTATGAAGATGGGTTGATTGTAGGAGCCATAATTAATGTTCGGGATATCACAGAAACGCAATCCAAGGAAGCAGAATTGGTAAGAACAAATGAACGCTTCTATTATGCAGCCAAAGCAACCAATGATGCTATATGGGATTGGGATATCCAAAACGATAAAGTATTTCGAGTAGGAGATGGATTGAAAAATATTTTCGGTTATGATAAAGATATAGCAGCTACTGATGATCAATTTTGGATCAAAAGAGTACATCCTGATGATGTAGAAGTAATGATTTCAAAAAGAGAAAAAATTCTTTATAAAAGCAATGACCTATACTGGGAAGATGAGTATAGATTTCGGAAATCAGATGATACATACGCACATGTATTCGATAAGGGATATATTATTCGTGATGCAAATGGTACGCCTATTCGCATGATTGGAGCTACTCAGGATGTATCACAGCGAAAAGAGACAGAAGCCTTGTTGGTAGAACTCAACAATAGACTTAAACGTAGAGCAGAAGAATTGGCCAACTCAAATGTGGAACTTGAAAGATTTGCATACATCGCCTCTCATGATTTACAAGAACCTCTTCGGATGGTGACAAGCTTTCTGCAATTGCTAAAAAAGCGTTACGAAGACAAGTTGGATGAAACCGCCGGCCAATACATTGCTTTTGCAGTAGATGGTGCTGAGAGAATGAAAACACTCATTATGGATTTATTGGATTACTCAAGGGTAGGATCCAATACTGAACCGAATGAAAATGTAGACCTGCATCTATTGGTGGAAGAGATCAAAGATCTATTCGGAAAATCAATCGATGAAGTAAAAGCCAATATTACAGTTGATAGTCTGCCGGTTGTGAAAGGCAATCGTACACAGTTATTACAACTGTTTCAGAATTTAATCAGCAATGCCATCAAATACCATAAAGAAGGAGTTCCCAGTATTGAAATTCATTACACAGAACAGGAGGAAGATCATCTGTTTGAAATCAAGGATAATGGAATCGGTATCGATCCGGCCTTTCATGAAAAAATATTTGTGATTTTTCATCGGCTCCATAGTCGATCTGAATATACGGGTACCGGAATTGGGTTGGCTATTTGTAAAAAGATCGTTGAGCGTCATAATGGTAAAATATGGGTAAAATCAGCTCTCGGACAAGGAAGTTCTTTCTTTTTCACGCTTGGTAAAAGATGAATATCCTGATATTATATAACCCCTTTATTTTAGTATCTTGTATAGCTTATTATGAAAACTGTGTCAATCATTTCCATAAAACCATAGGTTATGTCTGATAACCGATCGCCCTTAAGCATACTGATTGTTGAAGATAATCCCGGTGATCTATTCCTACTGGAAGAGTTATTGAGAGGGTCAACACTTCCCGTAAAACAGCTGATTAAAGTTACCAGCGCCGGTGAAGCATGTAAGGTTTTACAAAAAGAAGAAATAAATCTTGTCTTATTAGATCTGAGTCTGCCAGATAGTAACGGGCTTCAGTCTTATGAAATAGTAGATGAATATGCAGGGTCAATACCTATTGTTGTATTGACAGGTTTAATTGATATGGAAATAGCCCTTGAAACCATGGCAAGTGGTGCGCAGGATTATCTGATCAAAGGTGAATTTGATGAAAAGCTCCTAGAAAAGTCCATTCAGTATAGTATCGAACGTAAGAAAAGTCAGGAAAGTCTGAGAGAAAGTATTGATCGATACAAATTTGTGACGCGGGTAACGAATGATGTGGTTTGGGATATGAATCTTTCTACCAAAAGAATTCTTTGGGCAGAGGAGAATATGCGACGCGTATTCGGATATGATGTTGAAAATGGAGAAACTGATTTTGATTTTTGGTCAGATAAAATTCACCCGGATGATCGTGATCGGGTAGTTAAAAATTTATTAGATGTATGTAATGATCAAAAGAGTGACCAATGGGAAGATGAATATCGTTTCAGACGATTGAATGGGGAATACGCATATGTTCTTGATCAAGGTTATCTCCTGTATGTAAATGGGAAGTCGATACGAATGATTGGCTCTATGCAGGATATTACTGAAAGAAAATTGGCAGAATTAAAATTGCTGGATAGCGAGAAGAGATTCAGATCATTGGTGCAGAATGGTTCTGATATGATCAAGATACTCGATAGCAAAGGCATATTTACTTTTTCCAGTCCAAGTGTAGAGAAAGTATTAGGGTATCGTCAAGAAGAGATCGTTGGACGAAGCACATTTGATTTTATTCATCCAGATGATTTACAGGAAATTCTTCATCGATTCGAAATCATCAAAAAAACGGACTATCATGAGATTCCGTATTTCCGTTTTAAGAATCAAAAAGGAGAGTGGCGTTGGTTGGAAACAAAACTTACAAATCTACTTGCAGATCCTGCAGTACAGGGTATCGTTTCAAACTCGAGGGATGTAACAGAAAAAAAGCAAGCAGAAGAAGCCATTTTAGCTTCTGAGGCAAGATACCGTAGCTTGTTTTTTAATAATCCCATGTCTATCTATATATGGGATATTGATACTTTAGAAGTTCTCGAAGTAAATGATACTGCGCAGAAAGAATATGGCTATTCGCGGGATGAGTTTCTTTCAAAGAATATGAAAGACCTGCGTAAAAAAGAAAATATTGAAAAGTATCTACTATTTGTAGAGGAGTTCAAAAAAACAGGACAGGATACCATTATGCAAGGCGTTTGGAGGCATTTGAGAAAGGACGGGGAAGAGATGACAATGGAAATCTATTCACAGAAAATATTGTTTAAGGAAAGAAATGCTGTATTAGCATTGGCAAACAATATCGATGAAAAAATAAGACTTGAAAGTAAACTGGAAGAAGAACGCGAAGCCAAACAGAAAGAAATCACAGAAGCGGTTATTAGGGTCCAAGAAAAAGAACGATATGAAATAAGCAGAGAATTGCATGATAATGTGAATCAGCAATTAACAGTTGCCATGATGTACATAGCTACTGCTGAAAAGGGAACCAATAATGCAGAAGCTTTACTGAAACAATCTTCCGGTTTTATATACAATGCCATTGAAGAGATTCGCAAACTTTCAAAAGCACTCGTAACACCACTCATTAAAGACTTTGGACTCTGCAAAGCTATTGAGGGTTTATTAGAAGATATTGAACTTGCAAACAATAGCATTCACTTTGATTTCTTTTGTGAAAACTTTTATGAAGAAGATATTCATTACGAATTCAAATTGAGTATCTATCGAATAGTACAAGAGCAAATGAATAATATTTTAAAGCATGCAAAAGCCAAAGAAGTAGTCATTGAATTGTATCGTGATGAGGTTATCAGGTTATCTGTGAATGATAACGGTGTTGGGTTTGATACTAAAAAGAAAAGAAAAGGTATCGGTATACACAATATCCAAACCAGGGTTGGACTTTATGACGGACAAATCAATATTCATTCCGAACCCGGAAAAGGATGTCAACTCAGAATTGAGTTCCCGATTACGAATGATATTTTAGTGAAGCAGGAAGGAGGTTAGTTGACAGTTGATAGTTGACAGATGACAGTTAATAATAGTGTATTGATGAAAGATCTGTCAACTGTCAACTATCAACTGTCATCTGTCAACCATTAACTACTCCACCCCCGGCTGTTTCAACTTCCAGCCAGTTTTCGCTTTTTGCTCGTCTACTATTTTCTTTACGTCTGCTAGTAGTTTTTTAGCGTCATATACAATACCATCTTTAATGGTAAATTGTACACCGCCGGCTCTTACGATTTTATTGTCTTTTGTCAACTCAATAGCACCTGTGCCATATAGAACTTGGAGATTTTTCAATGGGTTTGCATTCACGATTACCAAATCAGCAAGTTTACCCACTTCAACAGAACCCAATTCCTCTTCCATACCCAAAGCTTGTGCGCCATATAAGGTTGCAGAGCGAATGACTTCCAACGGATGAAATCCTGCCTCACGTAATAATTCTAGTTCACGTATATAACCAAAACCATAGGTCTGATAAATGAATCCATTATCAGAACCTGCTGTTACCCTTCCGCCACGGTTTTTATATTCATTGATAAAAGTCATCCACAAACGATAATTATTTTTCCATTCTACTTCCTGTTCTGTTCCCCAGTGATGCCAGTATGAGCCATGACTTTGATAGCTAGGCTCATAGAATTTCCACAAAGAAGGCAATGTATAATCTTCATGCCACTCTGCCCTTCTCGCACGGTGTAAATCACGATTGGCTTCATAAATATTGAAGGTGGGGTCTAATGTGAAGTCTAATGCGATCAGTTCATTCATCACTTTGTTCCAATGATCTGAATAAGGAGGAGCCGCTTGTTTCCATAACTTCCCGGCTTCTTCAAAGCGATGTTGTTCATTATTGTAATTATAATCAGCAGGATAATCCTGAATCGTTTTATTGGTGAATAAAGCTTCCGGTAAACCATACCAATGTTCCATACTGGTCATACCCGCACGTGCAGAATTCAATACATTCCAGCGGGCAACATCTGTTTGCGCATGGTGTGCGGTAGAACGCAATCCAAGTGCTTTGTTCTCACGAACAGCAGCATCCATCACTTCAGGTGATGCACCAAAAAATTTAATTCCATCCGCACCTTTCTTGGCATTTTCACGCACCCAGTTTTTGGCCTGCTCTGCATTGCTGATCGGACCACGATGACCCTGCCCAAACGCGGTATATGCAAAAATTCTCGGAGCAGTAATCGTATTAGCTGCACTTTTTCTTTTGTGTTCCAATACCCAATCCAATCCATTGCCCGCCGATGGATCACGGATGGTGGTGATACCATGTGCCATCCATAATTTAAACACATATTCAGCCGGCGTACCTTGCGCAGTACCACCGATATGTCCATGCATATCAATAAACCCAGGCATAGCAAACATGCCTTCACAGTTCAGTTCTTTTCCGCCTTCTTTTAAAGCAGGTCTTCTACTTTGATTAATAGGTAAACCCGGACTCCCCACAGTTTGTATCTGAACAATTCGGTTGTTCTCAATTACAATATCTACAGGTCCTGCCGGCGGTGCACCGGTACCATTGATAAGTGTAACGCCACGAATGATCAATTGTGTATAAGGTCCACCACCTTCTTTTACTTCAGGCGCTTTGGGAATTTGGGCGAAGGAAGTGAAAAGAGAAAGGTGAAAACTCAGAAGGAGTAATAACTTTTTCATACAGCATAATTATGCAATGAATGTAAGAAAGAAAACCGAAGCTGTATGAGAAAATCGGTTAATACAAGTGTTGTGAAAAGTGATAACTATGAGCTATTGCTTATTATATAAATACTTTTCCCTAATCACTTTTTGTACGTCTTTACCCTCCACTTTACTCTCTAACCAGGAGAGTACATCGAGATACATAAATGCCCGACTTTCCATTTTATTCTTAGATAACTTACGAAGCTTTAATAATAATTTTTCAAAATGAGGTTTTAGTTGCCTTGGCGTTAATCGGAATGACTGTTTTAGGAAAGCAAATATTTCCAATTCCACTATGCTCAGATTATTCATCTTCGACATGAAACGATATACTGATTTCAACAAATACTCCAGCAAGTCGAAATTTCCCAATTCATAATGTGCAATCAGATGCAAAAGTCGCGCATAACATTGCAGGTCTGTTCTAAGATCTACTTTCCAGTTGATGATCTTATTCAGATAATCAATACTTCTTTCATGATCACCTGATCCAAAATAAAGAGAAGCGAATTTGTAATAAAAAACAAGGATACGATGGCGATCCAGATAGATCTCATAGTTTTTTAGCTTCTCTTCAATCTCAGGTACCAATGCTAAACCCTTGGTGAAAGTGCCCTCCATAAAGTGTTTATTCAGCTTTGCAGTATAGAGATAGATGAAAATTTGAATTAGGTTATTCTGGTTTTGCTGTATACCCGTATTTTCTGAAAATGCTTCAAACTGTTTGAGTGTTTCATCAAATTTTTGATAATTGCGTAGATCAAAATGAGCACTCAATAAATTATGCATACCCTTGATATAGTGCATGGTTTCCACTTCTATCATTTTGGGTTCTTTATGAAAAAGATCAACCCACTTCTGGCAATAGCGATAATACAGTAGAAAATCCTGAACAATAAATCCATACCAACAAAAGCACTGATAACGGTATAGCTTCTCATAAAAGCCATCAGCTTTGGAAGCTGTTTCCATCATGGGTTGGCTCATCAAAGCATCTAGTTGTTCACGATCATGATTGTTTCTTGCATGTCCATGCTGAATATACCAGCTATACAGTTGAAGTGATAAATCAGATAAAGCACCGATCAATTTCAGCCTTTCATTGATTTCTGCAGATTCCAGGCTTAATTTTTCAGCACGGTCTTGCATACTCCTGGTAATATGTAAGGCTTCTATTTTTTTCTCCAGAAAAACAACCTGCAAAATATAAGTGACCTGATTATTTGTTTTAGCAAGTTCCTTGATCTTATCTAATATTTTCAAACTCTGCAGATATAGACCTTTATTATACAGTAAGCGAGCAAAGTCAAGTTGCTCATGTAATTGCAGGTCTATATTTTCCTCTTGTTTTAATGAACGTAAGCTGCTGAGTACCTCATGGTATAAACGAGCTTTGAGATTCGAAAGCTGTTGTTTGAGAATGCTTTTGTTCTTTTTGAGCAATGCCTCTTCATCATACAGCTTCATTTTATCGATGGCATCAAAGAGTTGTACCACTTTCAGGTCTCCGGATTCTCCAGACCTCGACTTCATATACAGCTTAAAATGCCTTTTTTCAGAGGCTGTGAGCGACTGAATCAGTTGAAAAAGAGTATCTGTACTACGGTTGGGCATGGTAATTCAAAACGATTATAATCCTTTATTGGTAAGGGTTTCAGCAAATACAACTCATTTCATACGGCGTAAAATAAGACCAAAATTGATCTTAAGCCGCTGATCAGAGCATCTATATTCGATGAAGAGCAGGCTGTGAATTTGTTAATACAGGCAATCGTTAACAAATATAAACAGCTTGCTTTTTTATCCTACATAAAAAATAATAAACCATTCATGGCTCAGCAGGTCTACATATTTGATACCACTTTGCGAGATGGAGAGCAGGTTCCGGGTTGTAAACTCAATACCAAAGAAAAGCTGGAATTAGCACTTCAACTGGAAGCTTTGGGGGTTGATATCATCGAAGCAGGTTTTCCGATCTCATCACCCGGTGATTTTGAATCGGTAGAACAGATTTCAAAAGCAGTTAAATATGCAACGGTATGTGGATTGAGTCGAGCCGTTCAAAAAGACATCGAAACAGCTGCCCAAGCATTGAAGTATGCGAAAAGACCAAGAATACATACCGGTATAGGAACATCTGATTATCATATCCGTTCAAAATTCAATGCTACTCGCGAGGAGATTTTACAAAGAGCTGTACAAGCAGTGAAATGGGCGAGAAATTTTACAGATGATGTTGAGTTTTATGCAGAAGATGCAGGCAGAACAGAAAATGCATATTTGGCTACAGTGATCGAAGCTGTCATCAAAGCCGGTGCTACAGTGGTCAATATTCCGGATACTACCGGTTATTGTTTACCGCATCAGTATGGTGAAAAAATAGCCTACCTCAAGAATCATGTTTCCAATATCGACCGAGCCATTATTTCATGTCATTGCCACAACGATCTCGGATTAGCCACTGCCAATGCCATCGCAGGTGTGATCAATGGTGCCAGACAAATAGAATGTACCATCAACGGGCTGGGAGAACGAGCGGGTAATACTTCATTGGAAGAAGTAGTCATGATTTTACAGCAACATAAAGATCTGGGCTTTTATACACAGGTACATACACAGCAATTGAATCCGATGAGTAGAGAAGTGGCAGAAGTGATGCGAATGCCTGTACAACCGAACAAAGCCATCGTTGGATCGAATGCCTTTTCTCATTCATCCGGAATTCATCAAGATGGATTTTTGAAAGATGCTCAAACCTATGAAATCATCAATCCGGAAGAAGTGGGAGCAGAAGGAAGTAAGATCGTTTTAACAGCCAGAAGCGGTAGAAGTGCATTGGCCTATCGTTTTCAAAAGCTAGGATACCAGTATAATCGAAATGATATTGATATACTATATCAAGCGTTTCTCAAAATAGCGGATAAGAAAAAAGAAGTAGAGGAATCAGATTTACAAGTGCTGGCACAGGCTTATCAATCAGAACCTGTTACTGCTTAAGTATGGAGATAGCAACTATTTAAAAGATTGGAAAGTAATACGATACAATGGCAAAAACATTATTTGAAAAGATCTGGGACAAACATGTCGTTAAACAGATTGAAGGAGGTCCTTCTATTCTGTATATCGACAAACATTTTATTCATGAAGTCACCAGTCCGCAAGCTTTCAAAGGATTGGAGAAAAGAGAGTTGTCAGTGTTCAGACCTAAGCAAGTAGTGGCAACGGCAGATCATAATGTACCCACTTTGAACCAGCATTTGCCAATCAAAGATGAATTATCGAGAATACAAGTACAACAACTGATTGAGAATTGTAAAAAGCATCAAATAGAGTTATACGGACTAGGGCATCCCTTTCAGGGTATTGTTCATGTAATTGGTCCTGAGTTGGGTATTACGCAACCGGGTATGACGATTGTTTGTGGCGATAGTCATACGTCTACCCATGGAGCATTTGGTACCATCGCGTTTGGCATTGGAACCAGTGAAGTCGAAATGGTTTTTGCATCACAATGTTTGATGCAGACTAAGCCCAAACTAATGCGTATCAACATTGAAGGTGAATTAAATAAGGGCGTCGTAGCAAAAGATATCATTTTATACATTATTGCACAGATATCTGCGAGTGGTGCTACCGGCTACTTTGTTGAGTATGCAGGTTCTGCTATTCGCTCATTATCGATGGAAGCAAGAATGACCATTTGTAATATGAGTATTGAAATGGGTGCCCGAGGAGGTATGATTGCACCCGATGAGATCACTTTTCAATATATCAAAGGACGTCAGTTTGCACCATCTGGTGAATCCTGGGATCAGAAAATACAGGAATGGGCTGCCTTATATAGTGATGCAGATGCTGTTTTTGATCAAGAAATTCATATTGATGCAACTGCTATTCAACCCATGATTACATATGGTACGAATCCCGGATTAGGTATCGCCATCAATGGGTTCATTCCCGTTGCCGAAAGTATACCCGATGAAGGGGAACGTCATACTATTGAAAAAGCATTGCAGTATATGGGACTAGAAAGTGGTAAGTCTTTATTAGGATTACCGGTACAACATATATTCATTGGTAGTTGTACGAATTCTCGTATTGAAGATCTCAGACAAGTGGCATTATTGGTGAAAGGAAGGAAAAAGAATGCGCATGTTCAAGTAATGATTGTTCCGGGATCGCAGCAGGTTTCAAAACAGGTACAGGCAGAAGGATTGGATAAAATATTTCAAGAAGCAGGCTTTGAGATCAGACAAGCTGGATGTAGTGCCTGTTTGGGAATGAATGAAGACAAAATTCCTGCCGGTGAATATTGCATCAGTACCAGTAACAGAAATTTCGAAGGTAGACAAGGAGCAGGTGCAAGAACATTATTGGCTAGTCCACTCACAGCCGCCGCCGCCGCTATTACAGGTGTTGTAACAGACGTAAGAGAATTAATGTAATGCTATAAGCTATGAACCATAAGCCATCAGCCAAACACTACTAAAATAAAAATGGATAAAATAACCACGATACAAAGCAGATTTGTTCCCATGCCCATCGAGAATATCGATACGGATCAGATCATTCCTGCACGATTCTTAAAAGCTACTACACGCGACGGTTTTGGTAAGAATCTTTTTCGAGACTGGAGATATAGCAATGATGATGAATCACAACCCAAAGCAGATTTTGCATTGAATCATAAAATATACAGTGGTGAGATATTGGTAGCGGGTAAAAACTTCGGATGTGGTTCATCCAGGGAACATGCAGCCTGGGCGATCAAGGACTATGGATTTAAAGTAGTGATCTCTAGTTTTTTTGCTGATATTTTTAAGAACAATGCATTGAATAACGGTTTATTGCCTATCACTGTTAGTGATACGTTTCTGCAACAGTTATTTCAGTTATCACCTGCAGATACGCTAACGGTGAGCTTAGAAGCGCAAACAGTTTGTATCGATAAGTCTGGTCAAAAAGAAAGTTTTGAGATCAATAGTTACAAAAAAACTTGCTTGTTAAATGGGTATGATGATATTGATTATCTCATCAATATGCGAACAGCAATTGAACAATTTGAACAACAAGTAGCCTAAAGAAAAATATATGAATAAGAGAATTGCTGTTTTACCGGGAGATGGGATTGGTCCTGAAGTCACCAATCAAAGTATCAAAGTGCTGGACGCTGTTGCAGCAAGATTCGGGCATTCATTTGATTATCATTTTGCTGTCGTAGGGGCTATTGCCATTGATCAAACAGGCAATCCATTACCTGATACAACAATTGATACTTGTTTAAATAGCGATGCTGTTTTATTTGGTGCGATTGGTGATCCTAAATATGATAATGATCCTTCAGCAACTGTAAGACCAGAGCAAGGTTTATTGAAGTTGAGAAAGGTATTAGAGTTATATACCAATATTCGTCCAATTGATACTTATAAAGCTTTACATCATTTGTCTCCGGTAAAAGCAAGACTCTTAGAGAATGTAGACTTTGTGATCTTCAGAGAATTGACAGGTGGGATTTATTTTGGGAAAAAAGAAAAGTCTGCTGATGGACATGCCGCTACTGATGAATGTACCTACTCAAAGTATGAAATAGAACGAATTACACATTTGGCTTTTCAATACGCGCAAAAAAGAAAAAATAAACTAACCCTCATTGATAAAGCCAATGTGTTGGAGACATCCAGACTTTGGAGAAGTGTTATTCAGGAAATCGCAGTTGGCTACCCAACAGTAGCGGTTGATTATATGTATGTAGACAATGCAGCCATGCAAATCATTTTGAATCCTGCGCAATTCGATATTGTACTAACAGAAAATATGTTTGGTGATATCATTAGTGATGAAGCTAGTGTATTGGCAGGGTCTCTTGGTTTATTGCCATCGGCTTCAGTGGGTAATAAAGCTGCATTGTTTGAGCCTATTCACGGGTCCTATCCACAAGCAGCGGGAAAAGATATTGCGAATCCAATAGGGTCTATACTTTCAGCAGCTATGATGCTGGATCATTTTAGCTTAAGAGAAGAAGCACTAGCTGTTAGAAAGGCTGTAGAATGGACTTTATTGAATGGATTTGTATCAAAAGATATTGATCCTGTCAATAATTATTCCACCAGTGCTATTGGCGATTTAATAGCTGATCATATTGAGCGAAATAATGGATTGGCAGTAAGTGCTAATGCTAGTTTAAATAAGTCTACCATTATCTGATGGGTTTCAGATAATGAATAAGTATGGATGTATAAAGTCAATATTTAAGTGCGATACAATAGGTGTCGCACTTGTTGTATTCGGATATCAGATAACAAACGGTTGTTCGTTAGATGAAAAAATAATAGAAGAGTTCTTTGTTTTTTATCAGAGGTGGGAGTATATTTGTTGAATAGAATCTCCTCATGTTTAGTAACAGCACCAATATTGTCAACATCATCAGCACAATTATTATTGTGGTTGTCATTATTATCCCTGTACCAAACGGAGGAGGAGTTTTACTATAATATCAATCAACTGAATTATACAGCCCCGCCTCCAAAAGGCGGGGCTTTTTTATTTACACAAAACAGATATATGTACTACGGGTCATCAACCATCATTTACTTCAAAGACAACTTTGTAAAAGCCACAGAGGCAAACATTGATGTATATAGTCAATCGCTGCACTATGGGTATGCTGTATTTGAAGGGATTCGCTCCTATCATACAGATCAAGGAACGGTTATATTCAAGGCAAAAGAACATTACGAAAGACTTTGTTATTCAGCACAGGTAATGGGTATTCCCTTCTCAGTAAGCGTTGAAGAATTGATTGATATCACGTATGAGCTACTTCAAAAAAATGAATTTACTGATGCTTATATACGACCAGTTATTCTTTGTTCTCCGAATATGTCCTTATCAAAAGGGAAAGAAAGCTATCTGGCCATTACTGCATGGGAATGGACCAATGGTTACCTAAGTAATCAAATGCGTGTGATGACATCTTCTTACCGAAGACCCAATCCAAGTGGATTTAAGATCAACGCAAAAGTATCGGGTCATTATGTAAACTCAATATTAGCTTGTCAAGAAGCAAAGGATCAAGGCTTTGATGAAGCTTTACTGTTGGATATTGATGGCTATGTAGCAGAAGGTCCCGGAGCAAATGTTTTTTTTGAGAAAGAGGGGATTCTCTATACCCCTTCGGTAGGCAATATCTTACCTGGAATAACGAGAGCTACTTTATTAGAATTAAGTGATGAATTGAATATTACTGTAGTAGAAAAAAAGATCAGACCTGAAGAAATACGAGGAGCAGATAGTGCTTTCTATTGTGGAACAGCTGCAGAAGTAGTGGCATTAGAGTCGCTTGATACTATTCCTTTTCAGAAAAAATGGGAAGAGTCATTAGGTGCTGTACTCCAACAAGCCTATAAAGCAAAAGTGTTACAAAAAGAATATACAAGAGAAATGACAGAAGCTTAAGTAGTATCTGTTTACAAACAATGAGTATGAATGAACTAAATAAATATTCCAAAACCATTACACAAGATGTTACGCAACCTGCGGCACAAGCTATGTTTTATGGTATTGGATTAACGGAAGATGATTTAAAAAAAGCACAAGTGGGTATTGCCAGTATGGGGTATGATGGTAATACCTGTAATATGCACCTGAATGATTTAGCGAAATTGGTGAAACAAGGGGTATGGGATAATGAGTTGGTAGGTCTCATCTTCAACACCATCGGCGTGAGTGATGGTATGAGTAATGGAACCGATGGCATGCGTTACTCTTTGGTGAGTCGAGATGTGATTGCAGATTCAATTGAAGCTGTTTGCGGCGCACAGTATTACGATGCATTGATTGCTTTACCCGGATGTGATAAAAATATGCCCGGATCATTGATAGCAATGGGTCGATTGAATCGTCCATCCATTATGGTATATGGGGGCACTATTGCACCGGGTCATTATAATGGACAAGATCTCAACATTGTATCTGCATTTGAAGCGTTAGGACAAAAAATTGCCGGTGAACTTTCTGAAGCAGACTTTAAAGGTATTATTCAACATGCTTGTCCGGGCGCAGGAGCCTGTGGTGGTATGTACACCGCCAATACCATGGCATCAGCTATTGAAGCTTTGGGTATGAGTTTACCGTACTCTTCTTCAAATCCGGCATTGAGTGATGAAAAAAAGAAGGAATGTTTGGAAGCTGGAAAAGCCATCCGATTATTATTGGAAAAAGATATCAAACCCAGTGATATCATGACACGTAAGGCTTTTGAAAATGCGATGACAGTAATCATGGTACTGGGTGGTAGTACGAATGCAGTACTGCACCTGATTGCCATGGCTAAAGCAGTCAATGTTTCATTAACACAAGATGATTTTCAAACCATCAGTGATCGTATTCCTGTGCTGGCAGATTTTAAGCCGAGTGGGAAATACCTGATGCAGGATCTACATCAATATGGAGGACTTCCTGCCGTGATGAAATATCTCTTATTGAAAAAATTACTACACGGCGATTGCCTAACAGTTACCGGAAAAACGATAGCAGAAAATCTTGCTGCTGTTCCTGATTTAAATTTTGAAGAACAAAAAATCATTTACCCTCTCGAAAATCCGGTAAAAGCAACTGGACATCTTCAAATATTATATGGGAATCTGGCAGAGAAAGGAAGTGTAGCAAAAATATCCGGCAAAGAAGGGGAATTATTCATTGGACCCGCACGCGTATTTGATGGAGAACATGCATTGATAGAAGGTATCAATAGCGGTAAGATCAAAAAAGGAGATGTGGTAGTAATTCGTTATGTAGGACCCAAGGGTGGTCCGGGCATGCCTGAAATGTTGAAACCTACATCAGCCATCATTGGAGCTGGATTGGGTAAGTCGGTTGCATTGATTACTGATGGAAGATTTAGCGGAGGTACACATGGATTTGTTGTTGGACATATTACTCCTGAAGCCTATGATGGTGGACTGATTGCTTTGGTAAAAGATGATGATGTCATAGAATTAAATGTCACTACAAGATCTATCAATTTAAAAGTACCTGATGAAGAGATACAACAACGAAAGCAAGCATGGAAACGACCTTCTCTTGCAGCAACCAAGGGTTTATTATTTAAGTATGCCCGAACAGTAAAAGATGCATCCGAAGGTTGTGTAACCGATGAAATCTAATTAAACATGAATAAGTAATGATAATGGAAACAGCGATAGACATCATAGAAAAGCCGGTAAAAGCTACCATACAGATTACCGGATCACAAGCATTGCTCGAAGCATTAATTGCCGAGCAGGTGGATACCATATTCGGATATCCGGGTGGTGCGATTATGCCTATTTATGATGCATTGTATGATTATCATGAACAGCTAAAACATATTCTTGTTCGACATGAACAAGGAGGAATACATGCTGCACAGGGGTTTGCAAGGGCATCCGGTAAAGTGGGAGTGGTATTTGCAACGAGTGGTCCGGGTGCTACTAATTTGGTTACAGGGTTGGCAGATGCACAAATAGATAGTACGCCACTTGTTTGTATCACAGGACAAGTATTCGCCCATCTTTTGGGAACGGATGCTTTTCAGGAAACAGATGTAATCAATATTACTACTCCGGTAACCAAGTGGAATTATCAGATTACTGATGCTTGTGAAATTCCGGAAGTATTGGCGAAAGCTTTTTATATCGCCAGAAGTGGTAGACCCGGTCCTGTACTCATTGATATTACTAAAAATGCGCAGTTGCAATTGTTTGAATATGCAGGATATCAATCCTGTGATCATATCAGGAGCTATCGTCCCAAACCATATATCCGAAAAGAATTTATTGAAGCTGCAGCTGAACTGATCAATGCAGCAGAGAAGCCCTTTGTAATTTTTGGTCAGGGTGTGATACTGGGTAATGCAGAACAAGAGTTCAAAGCGTTTCTGGAAAAATCTGGGATACCTGCAGCATGGACTATTCTAGGTTTGAGTGCTTTACCTACTGATCATCCATTAAACATGGGGATGTTGGGTATGCACGGAAACTACGGTCCCAATGTAATGACCAATGAATGTGATGTATTGATTGCGATCGGTATGCGTTTCGATGATCGGGTTACGGGTAGACTAGACAAATATGCCAAACAAGCAAAAGTGGTTCATCTGGATATTGATCCATCTGAAATTGATAAAAATGTAAAAGCAACCGTAGGTGTATGGGGCGATTGTAAAGAGACTTTACCTCTACTCACGCGATTGATACAAACCAAAGTTTATCCTCAATGGATCGAAAAATTCAGGGCTTATCAAAAAGAAGAAGAAAAAGAAGTCATCAGTAATGAATTATATCCCAGCGAAGGACCAATATCCATGGGTGAAGTACTTCGTGTATTGAATGAATTAACAGAAGGAGAAGCTATTGTGGTTTCTGATGTAGGTCAGCATCAAATGGTAGCATGCCGCTATGCCAAATTCAATCAAACCAGAAGCAATATTACTTCGGGTGGATTAGGTACCATGGGATTTGCATTGCCGGCAGCAATCGGAGCAAAGTTTGGAGCACCTGAAAGAACTGTTGTTGCTGTTATTGGTGATGGCGGTATTCAAATGACCATTCAGGAATTAGGAACCATTCTGCAAACAGGTATTGACATAAAAATACTCATCCTGAATAATCAGTTTCTCGGAATGGTGCGGCAGTGGCAGCAATTGTTTCATGATAAACGATATTCTTTCGTTGATATAGCCAGTCCTGATTATGTAACGGTAGCTAAGGGATATGGTATCAGTGGAGATACAGTAAAAGAGCGGAATCATTTAAAAGACGCTTTACAAAAAATGCTTTCTCACCAAGGATCATATTTATTGGAGGTGATGGTCGGTAAAGAAAACAATGTATTCCCAATGGTTCCACAAGGTTGTAGTGTTAGTGAAATCAGATTAAAGTAAACGTATGCAAAAACAAGAATTTACCATCACAGTCTATACAGAGAATCATATCGGTTTGCTGAACCGAATCGCTATTATATTCTCCAGAAGAAAAATCAATATAGAAAGTTTGAATACTTCCCCCTCTGAAGTAGAAGGCATTCATCGTTTTACCATTGTTATTGATGAATTGGAAGAAGTGGTAAGAAAACTAGTGCGTCAGATAGAAAAACAAGTGGAAGTCTTAAAAGCTTATTACAATACCAATGATGAAATCGTTTGGCAGGAGCTGGCACTCTATAAAGTATCTACGGATGAAATTGCCGAGAAGGTAAAAGTGGAAAGATTACTAAGAGAGTATGGTGCGAGAGCGGTAGTGATCAGAAAAGACTATACCATTTTTGAGACCAGTGGTCACCGCGAAGAAACCAACAGATTGATTGGTGTTTTAGAACCTTATGGACTCATTGAATTTGTAAGAAGTGCACGTGTGGCTATTATCAAAGCCAGTAGCGGTTTTCATGAAAAGATCAAAGAGTTTGAAGCAACTGATCCAAGTGATGATTTAATCGAAAATGAATACCTGGGAAAACAACAGGAAGTATTTAGTATGTAATCAACCCAATCTATTAAAATATAAAACAAGCAACATGGCAAAGTTAAATTTTGGAGGCGTTGTAGAAAATGTAGTCACCAGAGAAGAATTCCCGCTGGAAAAAGCGCAGGAAGTATTAAAAGATGAAGTAGTAGCAGTAATTGGATATGGTGTTCAAGGTCCCGGGCAAGCATTGAATCAAAAAGAAAATGGTATCAACGTGATCGTGGGGCAACGTAAAAACTCAAAGAGCTGGGATAAAGCGGTACGTGATGGTTTTGTTCCAGGAGAATCTTTATTTGAAATTGAAGAAGCATTGCAAAGAGGTACCATCATTTGTTATCTCTTAAGTGATGCTGCACAGATCAAGTTATGGCCAACGGTACAACGACACCTAACACCCGGAAAAGCATTGTATTTCTCTCATGGATTTGGTGTAACGTATAAAGATCAAACCGGAATTGTACCCCCGAAAGATGTGGATGTATTTCTGGTAGCACCTAAAGGATCAGGCACATCTTTACGCAGAATGTTCTTACAAGGAAGAGGTTTGAATAGTAGTTACGCCATCTTTCAAGATGCAACCGGAAAAGCTTTTGAAAGGGTTGTTGCATTGGGTATCGCAATTGGTAGTGGCTACTTATTTGAAACCGATTTCAAAAAAGAAGTATACAGTGATCTAACAGGTGAAAGAGGAACCTTGATGGGCGCTATTCAGGGAATATTTGCAGCGCAGTATCAGGTGTTACGTTCCAAAGGGCATACTCCTTCGGAAGCCTTCAATGAAACGGTAGAAGAACTCACACAATCATTGATGCCACTGGTTGCCGAAAATGGGATGGATTGGATGTATGCTAATTGTTCTACCACCGCACAAAGAGGTGCTTTGGATTGGTGGAAAAAATTCAGAGATGCTACATTACCCGTTTTCACAGAATTGTATGAAAGTGTAGCAACCGGAAAAGAAGCGGCTAAATCAATTGAAAGCAATAGTAAAGCTGATTATAGAGAAAAGCTGGAAGAAGAATTAAAAGAGTTGCGCGAAAGTGAGTTGTGGCAAGCAGGAAAAACAGTGAGAAGTCTCCGCCCTGAAAATCAAAAAGTAGAAGAAGCGGCAGCGCTTTCATAAAGTGATTGGCATGAAAACAATGAGCTATTCGATAGATTTTACTGCAGCGTCTGATCGTTTGCGAGAAGTGGTGGTTAAAACTCCGCTTACTTATAATCATTCTTTATCTAGAAAGTATGATTGTGATGTTTATCTGAAAAGAGAAGACTTACAAATCGTTCGTTCCTATAAGTTGAGAGGGGCTTATAACATGATGAGCAGCTTAGATCCCATTCAATTATCGAAAGGGGTTGTGTGTGCCAGTGCGGGTAATCATGCGCAGGGCTTTGCTTACAGCTGTAAAAAACTAGGAATTCGTGGAGTTGTTTTCATGCCGGTGATCACGCCAAATCAAAAAATTACCCAAACTAAAATGTTTGGTGCAGATGCCATCGAAGTTATTCTTACCGGAGATACTTTTGATGATTGTGCGATGGCTGCTAAAGCCTATACAGCAGCAAATGGCATGACTTTTATTCCACCATTTGATGATGTGAAGATCATAGAAGGACAATCTACTGTAGCGGTGGAAATACTTGAAGAACAAAGTAATATCGATTACTTATTCGTTCCAATCGGTGGCGGTGGATTGAGTGCAGGAGCTGGTTCTGTCTTTAAAACCATGTCTCCCCATACAAAAATTATTGGTGCTGAACCGGAAGGAGCACCTTCTATGACCGCAGCTTTGAAAGCCGGTAAACCTATTGAGCTGGAAACCATAGAGCGATTTGTAGATGGAGCTGCTGTAAAGAAAGTAGGTGAACTCACTTTTGCTATTTGTAAAGATGTATTGGATGATGTATGTCTGGTTCCGGAGGGGAAAATCTGTTCTTGTATCCTCAAATTATACAATGAAGATGCGATTGTGGCAGAACCTGCCGGAGCATTATCGGTAGCTGCTTTGGACGATTATGCAGAACAGATCAAAGGAAAAGTAGTGGTATGTGTGGTGAGTGGCAGCAATAATGATATTGATCGTATGCAAGAGATCAAGGAAAGATCATTGCAGTATGAAGGACTAAAACATTATTTTTTAATCCGTTTTGCACAAAGACCCGGTGCATTGAAACAGTTTGTCAATGATGTATTAGGTCCGAATGATGATATTACCCGTTTTGAATACATGCAAAAACATAACAAAGAAACAGGTCCGGCATTGGTAGGTATTGAATTGAAATCAAGAAAAGACTATCAATTGTTAGTAGATAATCTGATTGCTCATCAAATTAATTATACGGAACTGAATAAGAATGATAATCTTTTTGGTTATTTGGTTTAGTAATATAATAAGTCCTTATCTTTATTCTGTAATGAATCAAATGCAGTCATATATGTCCTTCTCTTTCGCTTCAACAGCGATGGGCACTGCTATTATTACTACTACCACAACGACCCTGTAAGGGGTTATACATTTTATATCATCCAAGGATCTTAGGATCGTTTTCAAGGGTCATCCTCTATTCATTGTATTTCAAATCATTATTATGAAAGTGCTCAAATTCGGCGGGACTTCAATGGCCAATGCCGATCATATTCAAAAAGTTGTATCGGTTTTAGTGAATCAATCTTCGTCAGATAAGCTAGTAATCGTTGTCTCGGCCATGAGTGGTGTTACAGATCATTTACTCAAAATGGCTACAATGGCAGCCAATGCTGATGAGTCGTATACAAAAGAAGCAGAATTATTAGCGCTTCAACATCTTACAGCGGTGAGAGATCTGTTGCCATTAGAGCAACAGAGTTCAGTACTGAGTAAGGTTAAACAGTATTGCAATGAATTAGAGGAATTATTGGATGGAGTGTATCGGCTCAAAGAATTATCGCCTCGTATACAAGACAGAATTGTTTCATTCGGTGAAATACTTTCATCGGTTATACTGTCTGCGAAAATTCAATCATTGCAAATGAATCAACAATGGATAGATTCCAGATCGTTAATTATCACAGATTCACAACATGGTAACGCTGCTGTAGATTTTTCAGCTACTAATGAGAGGATACAGGCATATTTCAATAACCATCATTACAAATATTACATCGCTCCAGGATTTATTGCATCCAGTTTGGCAGAACATACTACAACATTGGGTAGAGGGGGTTCTGATTATTCTGCCGCTATTTATGCTGCGGCATTAGATGCTGATGTATTGGAAATATGGACAGATGTCAGTGGTATGATGACGGCGGATCCAAGATTGGTGATGAATGCAAAGCCTATTGCACAAATCTCTTATCAGGAAGCTATGGAGCTTTCTCATTTTGGTGCTAAAATCATTTATCCGCCAACCATACAGCCTGTTATGCATAAGCGTATACCGGTATGGTTAAAAAATACATTTGCTCCAGAGGAGCATGGAACATTGATTGAAAACTATTCAGCTCCTTCTGAAGATTTTATTCGAGGCATATCCAGTATTAATAGTATCAGTTTATTGAGTTTGGAAGGGAGTGGTATGGTAGGTATTCCCGGTTTTTCTAAGCGACTGTTTGAAGCATTAGCAAATGAAAGAATCAATGTGATATTGATAACACAAAGCTCATCAGAACACTCTATTTGTGTGGCTATTAATGAATCAGATACACTGAAAGCTAAAAGAGCAATTGATGCCGCATTTCATATTGAAATTATCAATGGAAAAGTAGAGCCATTAATTGTAGAAACGAATTTGTCAATTTTAGCTTTAGTGGGCGAGCAGATGAAGAGTCATCCGGGTATTAGCGGAAAAATGTTTGGTTCACTGGGACGAAATGGCATTAATGTTCGCGCCATAGCACAAGGGTCATCGGAAAAAAATATTTCTGCTGTTATAGCATCGCGTGATGTTAAAAAGGCGATTAATGTATTGCATGAAACTTTCTTTGAAACTACCTATAAGCAACTAAATGTATTCATTGCGGGTGCTGGAAATGTAGGGGGTAAATTATTGGAACAAATAAGACAGCAGCAAACGATTCTTCGAGATCAACTGAATTTACAGATCAGGGTTATTGGTATTGCCAACAGCAAAAAAGCATTAATAGATGAAAATGGAATTGATCTGGAATCATGGCAGTCAAAATTAGCAGATGCTCCTTTCAGTTCAATTGAGAACTATGCTTCTGCGATCAAGGATAAGAATTTAAGGAATAGTGTGTTTGTAGATGTTACAGCCAGCGATATCGTGGCAAATGTTTATGAATCTCTGTTAACAAAAAGTATATCCATAGTAGCTTGTAATAAAATTGCTTGCTCATCTTCCTATTCTTCTTATCAAAGATTGAAATCTTTGGCTAAATCGTATAATGCTTTATTTCTTTTTGAAACCAATGTGGGGGCAGGACTTCCGATTATCGGCACACTGAATGATCTTTTAAGAAGCGGAGATCAGATCAAAAAAATACAAGCAGTACTCTCAGGTACTTTGAATTATGTGTTCAATCATTATGATACTTTGATACCTTTTGCAGAAGTAGTTAGAAAAGCTCAAGCAGAAGGATACACTGAACCGGATCCACGTCTTGATTTAGGTGGTACTGATGTGATGCGTAAGATCATGATACTGGCCAGAGAAACAGGGCAGCCGTTGGAAATGGAAGATATTGCCAATACTTCTTTTCTTCCTTCCAGTTGTTTCGATGGAACTGTAGACAATTTTTACGAAGAGATGACCAAGCATGAAGGCCATTTCCAACAACTGTACAAAGAAGCGGCAACACAAAATGGTAAACTGAAATTCATCGCCACTTATGAAAATGGAAACGCGAAGGTTGGATTAGAAACAGTTGCACCCGAATCGGATTTCTATCATTTATATGGAAAAGACAATCTCGTTTTATTTCATACGCATCGATATCATCAACAACCCTTGGTCATAAAGGGAGCCGGGGCAGGTGCGGAGGTAACAGCATCCGGCGTTTTTGCAGATATTATTCGGGTAGCAAGAATATAAATTATGGAATACGGACAATCAATAAAAATAAAAGCACCCGCAACCATCGCGAATATGGTTTGTGGTTTTGATATACTGGGATTTGCAGTTGCAGAGCCTTATGACGAAATGACGATCACTTTAAAAAAGGAGCCTGGTATTGTTATCGTTCATACGGATGATCATGGATTACCAACGGAACCTGATCATAATGTAGCAGGGGTAGCATTACAGGCTATGCTGGCTGAACTCACCATGCCAGCTGGTTTTCATGTTTCTATTCATAAACATATTAAACCCGGAAGTGGATTGGGCTCTAGCGCCGCGAGTGCTGCAGGGGCTGTAGTTGCCGCTAATTATTTATTAGGAGAAGTATTCAGTAAAGAATCCTTGGTTCAGTTTGCCATGCACGGCGAAAAGTTAGCATCCGGTGTAAAACATGCGGATAATATTACGCCATGTATTTATGGAGGTATTACATTGATCAGATCTATTTTTCCGTTAGACATCATTCCATTACAACCACCACCATTATTTGTCACCATTGTACACCCACAGATAGAAGTAAAAACAGCTGATGCACGAAGTATTTTAAAAAAGCAAGTCTATTTGAAAGATGCCATTAAACAGTGGGGAAATATTGCCGGATTGGTATCCGGATTATTACAGCGTGATTACGCATTGATTGGCAGATCATTAGAGGACGTAATCATAGAACCTGTAAGAAGTATTCTTATTCCCGGATTTGATGAAATAAAAGAAAAATCGAAATCTGTAGGTGCATTAGGTGGCGGTATTTCAGGTTCGGGTCCATCCATTTTTATGTTGAGCCAAAGTCTTGAAACTGCTCAGTTAGTAGAGATACAAATGAAGGAAGTATTCCAGCAAATGAATTTGCTACACTATACCTATGTTACTACTGTTAGTTCAAAAGGAGTACAGTTGTTTTCAGAATAACCATCAACCATGCAATATTATAGTACCAATAGACAATCACCGATAGTCAGTTTTAAAGAGGCTGCATTGAAAGGGCAAGCACCTGATAAGGGACTTTATTTTCCGGAACGAATTCCGGTAATAAGTCAGCAATGGTTGCATCAATTTCGATCTATTCATAAAGGGGAGCTCGCATTTCAAATCATGCAACCTTATGTGGGAGGGGATATCTCAGCAGAGAGATTATATGAGATTGTGACAGAAACCATCCATTTTGATTTTCCTCTAATTCAACTGGAAGAAGATATCTATGTATTGGAATTGTTTCACGGTCCAACACTGGCATTCAAAGATGTAGGAGCAAGATTTATGAGTCGCTGCCTGGGATATTTCTCGAGTGATCAAACTACTAAAACTACTGTTTTGGTAGCTACATCTGGTGATACAGGTGGTGCTGTTGCCAATGGTTTTTTGAATGTCGAAGGTGTAGAAGTGATTATTCTGTATCCGGCAGGTAAAGTAAGTCCTGTACAAGAGTTGCAACTGACCACTTGTGGTAATAATATTACAGCGTTGCGCATTCATGGAACTTTTGATGATTGCCAACAAATAGTGAAAGAGGCATTTATGGATCAACAGTTGGCAGAATGCCTACAACTCACTTCTGCCAATTCTATTAATATTGCCCGATGGTTGCCTCAACAACTCTATTATTTTCTGGCAATGCAACAATGGCCTACATCACAAATGGTTCCTGTTATTGCAGTTCCAAGCGGCAACTTAGGTAATATAGCGGCAGGCTTATTAGCAAAGAGATCTGGGTTGGAGATGGGTAATTTTATTGCCGCATGTAATATCAATGACAGTATCACTGATTTTTTAGAAACAGGGATCCACACACCTAAACAAGCAGTCATGACCTATTCTAATGCAATGGACGTAGGAAACCCAAGTAACCTAATTCGAATCTTAGAAATGTATCAGCATGATCTCAGCTTAATCAAATTACAGTTAAGTAGTAGTAAACAAACTGATGAGGCAACTATTCATGCCATACGATCAGTGTATGAACACAGTAACTATATTTTAGACCCACATGCTGCGGTTGGTTATAAAGCATTGAAGCAAACGCTTAGAAAAGGAGAAAAAGGATTGTTATTAGCTACTGCTCATCCGGTAAAGTTTCCGGAGATTGTCGAAAAAGCCATTGGTACATCTATTCCAATACCAGAATCAATCAAGCCATTGTTTACGTTGGCTCAGCAAATGATTGATATGGAAGCTTCTTATGAAAGTTTTAAAGAGTGGATCTGGTATCGAAGTAAACAATGATTATACTTCTTTCTTATTAAAAAAGATAGTAAAAACACTACCCTTATTCACTTCACTATTCGCTGTAATAGATCCACCCATGGCTTCAACTTGTGTTTTGGTAATAAAGAGTCCAACACCCTTGGCTTCCGCATGCTTATGAAAAGTTTTATTGAGTCCGAATAGTTTATCAGCATGTCTTTTAAGATCTATACCCATGCCATTATCGCTGAATTTGAGCGTAAGGATGCCATTTTGAAACAGTGTTTCCGCATGTATAACAGGCGTTCTGTTGGGCGATTTGTATTTTAATGAATTCGATAACAGATTCTGTAGAATACTTTCCAGATATAGTCTTGGGTATTCAATAGTAGGGGCTTTGGTAAAATTATAACTTACAACGGCTTCAGTTTCCAGTATCTTACCTGCCATACTTTCTTTTACTTTTTTGAACACTTCTTCAAAAAGAAGCACTTCTCTTTTTTTATCTGTGTCCTCTTGAATTTTTAATGCATCAACAAGTTCATTCAGGGTTTCAGAAAGATTATGAATAACGGTTTCAAATTTTTCAAATAACAGCGCTTTCTCTTCATTGGTTTGGCTTTCTTTATATAACCATAATAATGAATTGAGGTTACTAACCGGAGAGCGTAGATTATGTGAAGTGATATGTGCAAAGTTTAGCAATTGCTGATTTTTCTTTTGTAGCTGTAGGGATAATATCTCTTGTTCTGTTTTAGCATTTTTTATTTCTGTGAAATCTGTGGCAACACAGCAAATCGCAAACACATTATTATTCTCATCAATTAAGGGGAATTTATTGGTCAGCATTGTTTTCTGACTCTCATTAGCCTGAACATTTACTTCATTTGTCAGCCCTTTTGCAGATTGAATAATTTGATTTTCATCCTGCGTTAATTGATCGGCGGTTTCTTTTGAAAAAATATCATAAGCATTTTTACCGATCATTGACTCAGGCTCAAGTCCGAAATCGGCAGCAAATTTTTTATTGACCAAAATATAATTTCCGGATGTATCTTTTACAAAGATGGCTGAAGAAGTATTGTTAATGATCGCATTTAGTAGTTGTTCTTTATTTCTGAGTTCATTTGTTCGCTGTAAAATTGTTTGCTCCAGACTTTTATTTAATGTTTCAAGTTTTTCCTCAGCTTGGGTTTTTCCATAGTTGATTTTATTCAGCTGTCGTGCAGAAAGACTAATTAACAATAACCCTACTAAAATAAATGAAGTAGCAAACATCCCAATTCCAAATTCTACATTTACCAGATTATTGCGATGTAAATAAATTCTGATAACACCCAAAAAGAGTACAGATAAAGTCAATGTTGGGAATAGCTGACGTGCCATTCGATTCCCAATCTTATCACCGGTTAATAAGCCTGTAATACCTAGTTGACTATTTAAAAGAGAAGCACCGATGGATAATGATAAAAACCCAATAGCCGTATGTATTGCCATCGATCCTATAGAGGACAGTTTATAAAACATAGGTACTCCTAGTATATATCCAATTATAGCTAGAAATGCTATGAGTGAAATGGTGTGTAATAGGTATTGAGCGATTTTTTTTTGCCGCTCTCGCGTGCTTTTGATGAAGTGAAAACAAATTCCCAATAGAAAAAAAGAAAAAGCAGTACCCCTAGCCATCCTACCCGGAAAGGAATCTATAGTAGCATTATATGAGAAATCTTTAACAATAAACTCGTCGATAGTAAAGTTCAGTTGAAACTCATACTCTATTAAAGTAGCTAATCCCACTATTGTAATGAAAAAGCTCAGTATTCCCTTTAAAAAGAACCATTTCCGCGATATAATTCTGTATAGCTCAACTGATGATAAAATAAAAAGAATGGAAGTGTTGGCCTTCATGGTTGCATACTCAGGAATAATGCTTGTTAGTGTAGGGATCTTAAAAAACCATCCGACTAATACAATAAAGCCCATTGCAAATACAAAAATGCAAATGGATTTTACAATAACAATTATTCTTTGTTGACTCATGTTTCAAATGACCATTCTGATATGGTAAAATATGATTAATTATTCAGATTATAAATCGAACTACGATGTTTTTAAGCTAGAATTAAACAAAAATGTTGAATAAAGCGTATACTGTGCAAGGATTGATTTTATTGTTCGTCCAATAAAGTAGCATCGAAAAGAGCCTTCTATCATTCTATGATAAAAAAATCGAGCATACAACTTTTGCGTATCCCGTTTTCTTACTTTTTGATGCCAGTATTTTGGTTTAGTCTCAGCTTTGTTGAAAATATCAATTGGATCCATGCGCTTATAAGTTTTCTCATATTGCATCTACTCGTTTATCCATCTAGTAATGGCTATAATTCTTACATGGATCAGGATACATCCAGTATAGGTGGTATTAAAAATCCGCCTCCACCCGATAAAGAATTATTTATTATCACCATTATTTTGGACATCATTTCCTTGTTATTGTCTTTGATCATTTCTTTATCCTTTGCTGGGCTACTATTTATTTATATTGTATGTTCAAGATTGTATAGTTACAGAGGTGTTAGATTAAAAAAATATCCTGTTTTAGGTTATCTGACAGTCATTATTAACCAAGGAGGAATTGTTTTTTTAATGATTTATAATAGTGCTGCTCATGGCATCGATCCGAAATTCCCTTTTATTGGCTGTATTACTGCTTGTTTATTGATTGGAGGCTTTTATCCTATCACTCAAATTTATCAGCACGATTCAGATAAAAATGATCATGTCACAACAATGTCTATGCTATTGGGTAAGCGAGGAACTTTTATTTTCTGTAGTTTATTGTATCTGCTGGCTTTTGGTTTGTTGTTTCTTTTTTTTAATCAGCAACAGCAGCTTCATTTATTTGCTGTTGTACAAATCTTCTTTTTACCCGTAGCCGTATATTTTCTTATTTGGGCATCAAAAGTTTGGCGAAATCCTCAAAAAGCAGATTATGAACATACCATGAAAATGAATTGGATAGCGTCTACATGTACTTCATTGGCATTTATTACCATACTATTAATCAAATATTTTGACTGATATTATTTCCATAGCAACGGCTGTACCCCAATTCTGTCATCAACAAGATGATATTCTTCATTATATGGGTGATGCATTCCACCTTGATGATACAGAAAAACGGAAACTCAAGTTCATGTATCATCAAAGTGGTATAACAAAGCGTTATTCTGTATTACCTGATTTTTCATCAATATCCGATGAAAATTTTTTCTCTTCCACCAATAACAAAAAAATAGAACCAACTTTAGAAGATCGTCTCAAAATTTATGATGAATCTTCTCTAGCACTATCCATCCATGCAATTCAAAAATGTATTAGTGGATTTATATCAGAACAAGAAATCACTCATCTAATCACAGTTAGTTGTACCGGGATGACTGCACCCGGATTGGATATAAAATTGATGGAGGAATTGGGACTGAATAAAAATATTTTCCGCACTTCAGTCAACTTCATGGGTTGTTATGCTGCTATTCATGCTTTAAAATTGGCAGACATGATTGCGCAAGGAACTCCCAATGCCAATATTGTAATTGTTGCGGTAGAATTGTGTACACTCCATTTTCAAACTACGATGACAGAAGACAATATAGCCAGTAGTCTTTTATTTGCTGATGGCTGTGCAGCTGTTTTAATATCCAATAAAATACATCGAACGCGTAAGATCCGGATTGATGGATTTTATGCTCAAATAGCTATCGAGGGAAAATCAGATATGGCTTGGGAGTTAGGATCTAACGGTTTTCAGATGCGATTAAGTGGGTATATACCTCAGTTGATTGAAGCTGATATAGAATCACTGTTATCGAGTGCATTAGAAGAAAGAGGAATAACCAAAGAGTCTATTCAGCATTGGTGTATTCATCCGGGCGGAAAAAGAATTCTTGACAGCATTCAACGAAAATTGAATTTATCGCCTGATACGCTTGATCAGTCTAGAGCTGTATTGAAAGAATATGGAAACATGTCATCACCCACCATTCTTTTTGTACTCAAAAACATTTTTGAAAATAAGTATCAATCCAATGAGAACATATTAGGTATGGCTTTTGGTCCGGGATTAACCATGGAAACTTTTACAGCTCATTTTGTATGAATTTATCAACAAGATCATATGAACAGGAACTCTTAGATGACGTTAATATACCCTTTGAAGCTATCCGGCAGAATATGCTTGAATTGGATATCATTAATACTTATTTAGGCGGACATCGTATCACAATAAAGGGGGTACAGCTATTGTCTGGCAAACAAAATGTTTTACATATTTGTGAAATAGGTTGCGGCGGCGGAGATAATTTAGCTGCTATTGCAAGATGGGCAAGCAGTAAAAATATTCAACTTGAAATCACAGGTATCGATATCAACCACAATTGCATAGACGTAGCAACACAGCGAAAAGATATTGGTTCTAAAGCAAACTGGATTACCAGTGATTATCGTAATGTCAATTTTACCAGATATCCTGATATCATTTTTTCAAGTTTATTCTGTCATCATTTTACCAATGAAGCTCTTATTGAACAGCTTCAATGGATGCATCGAAATTCAGCCAAGGGTTTCTTCATCAATGATCTTCACAGACACTGGTTGGCCTATTATTCAATAAAAGTCCTTACACAATTATTCTCTAAATCTTATTTAGTGAAAAACGATGCTCCCTTAAGTGTTAAACGTGGCTTTAAGAAAGACGAGTGGATGGATTTACTTGGTAAGGCATCCATTAAAGCTGAGGTATCATGGGAATGGGCATTCAGGCATTTAGTACTATCAAAAAAATAGAATTGAGCGAAAAAGATAAAATATATGACATAGCGGTTATTGGCGGTGGATTAGCCGGACTTACACTTGCCATACAATCTGCCAATGCAGGATATCAAACCATTCTTTTTGAAAAAGAAAGCTACCCATTTCATAAAGTTTGTGGCGAATATATCAGTATGGAGAGCTATGATTTCTTATCGCAATGTGGGGTGCCTTTACAAGAATGGGATTTACCAATGATTTCTAAATTACATATTTCCGATTGTGAAGGAAAGCTATACGAATTTCGGTTGCCTTTAGGTGGGTTTGGTATCAGCAGATTTAAATTAGATCATACTTTGGCTACAATTGCCAAGCAAAAACAGGTGGAACTATGTGAAGAGACGAAAGTGGAAGATGTATTATTTCAAAATGATCTGTTTACAATAGATACCAAAAATAAAAAGTATACCGCAAAATTGGTAGCTGGATCATTTGGCAAAAGATCTAATCTCGATATCAAATGGAGAAGAAAGTTTTCTTTAAAGAGTAAGAATAGATTGAATAACTATATCGGAGTAAAGTATCATATCAAATATGATATAGCAAAGGATTTGATAGCACTGCATAATTTTCAAAATGGGTATTGTGGGATATCTAAAATTGAAGACGATACATGTTGTGTATGCTACCTAACCACAGCTGATCAACTTTCATATGCAGGAAATACGATTGAAAAACTGGAAGCTACTGTTTTGTCTAAAAATAAAGCCCTGGCTGAAATTTTTTCAAAAGCACAGTTTTTGTACGAGAAACCACTTACCATTGCTCAGATCAGTTTTGATCAAAAAGAGCAAGTTGAAAATCACCTGTTAATGGTAGGAGATGCTGCCGGATTAATTACACCACTTTGTGGCAATGGAATGAGTATGGCTATGCACGCTTCAAGTCTTGCATTTCTACAGATGAAACTTTTCCTCGAAGGCAGTATTACTCGTGAACAAATGGAAAAGCAATACAGAACAGCTTGGAAGAGACAATTCTCGAAAAGACTGGCTATCGGAAGACTTGTTCAATCTTTTTTTGGGAATCCTTTGGTTACAAGGATTTTCTTATATACAATGTCAAAAACACCCAGACTTGCCAACTGGCTAATTCGGCAAACGCATGGTGCTTCCTTCGCTTAGGACTTTAACAATTCGATAATATTCGGTTGTAAGGGTTTAAAAGAATATCCGTCTTTATGGATAATCAATAAACCTATAACTGTTATATGAAACATTCGCTTTTACTTCTTTTGTTTATGACGCTGGCATTTTCTGCTTTTTCCCAGACGCCCGAAATTCGAAAAAAGCAGTACAATCTGTCCAACAATCTTGCCATCAGTGGATATGATCCCGTTGCCTATTTTACTTCAAAAAAAGCTATAAAGGGTAAATCAACCTATTCGGTAATAGAAAAAAATGTCACCTATTATTTTTCCTCAAAAGAAAACCTGGAAACTTTTGTAAAAAATCCTCCTGCTTATGAACCGGAATATGGTGGCTGGTGTGCGTATGCCATGGGAGCTACCGGTGAAAAAGTTCCCGTTGATCCTGAAACTTTTAAGATTGTCAACAATAAACTCTATCTCTTTTATAACCGATTCTTTAATAATACACTGAAAGATTGGAATAAAGATGAGGCTAACTTAAAATCCAAGGCTGATATAGCCTGGAAAAAATTTATCAATTAATAGGCATTCTAAAAGTACATCAATGAAATCATCTACTATACTATTATGGGTATTAAGAATCATCGCTGCTGTTATTATGTTACAAACACTTTATTTCAAGTTTTCAGCAGCGGAAGAATCTGTTTTTATTTTCACAGAAATGGGTATTGAACCTTGGGGGCGTATCGCAACGGGAATATTTGAATTGATTGCTTCCATCTTGATATTGTATCGTCCAACATTAATTTTTGGAGCCATCATGGCAGCTGGTATCATGAGTGGTGCAATACTTTCTCATCTAACTGTTTTAGGAGTTGAAGTAAAAGATGACGGTGGGCAACTTTTTGCATATGCACTTATCGTGTGGATGTGTAGCGCCATCATAATCTGGATAGAAAAAGAAAAAATAATGCAATTGGTAAAAAAACTGAATAATAAGTAACATGAAAAGATATATTGTCACTGCTTGCTTAGTACTTCTTGTGAAGATCATTACTGCACAGACGGTATCAACAAAAAATATAAATCGGTTCGTTGATTTGGCATTAACTGCCGGAACCTCACAAGGTTCTGCAGCCTTATCCTATGTACACAATTGGAAAATTGGGAAAAAGCAAAAATGGGAAATCGGAATAGGAGGAAGATTAACAAGTTATTTCGGAACTAAAAGAGATTATACCACAGCGGGTCCTGCCAGACTAACCAGAAGTCATTCCATTCCATTTTTAATATTTTTTGCTGATCAAAGACCGGAAAACTGGGATACGCTCAATGTTCAAAGACCTTTTACAACTGCTTTGAATGCAACCGTAAATATTGGGTATCATTTTAATAAGAAATGGTCGGCAGGCTTTAATATTGATTTGATTGGAGTTACACTAGGAAGAACCACCAATGGTATTCTCACCAGCAATGGTACTACTAGAAATGATGCTGCGGTAAAGCCTTCTGCCTTTAATTTATTGCTTACAGGAGATCATGATCTGGGTAGTTTGAATTCTGAGCTTTTCATCAACTATAAGTTTTCTGATAAATGGTCTTTAAGAGGTATTTACCAGTTCTATTTCTCGGAGTATAAAACGAATAATTTGAGTCAGGTAGCTTCAGATGGTACTGTCATTAACAGATTCCGAAATAAAGTAAATGCATTTGGTATTGGCATATCCAGGCATTTTTAAAAATTTTAATCATGAAAAAACATATTTATCTCATAGCTGTTATAGTAGTAGCTCTTTTTTATAGCTGTACAAAAAGTGCTACATCATCTGATCCTCTGAATGAACAAGTGGGTAGTGCTGCAACACCTGTAACTTCTGCCATGGCATTTACATCGGCAAATTCATATACGGTTACCGGCAATGTAAGAGTATATCAGAAAGATGGTAAACTGGTTTTGGCATTAGAAAATTTCAAAAGTACCAATGGGCCTGATTTACGTGTATATATATCAAAAGAAATGCAGCCGGTGAATTTTATCGAATTGGGAAGATTAAAATCAGTTCAAGGGAATCAATTGTATGATATCCCCGGCAACCCAGATTTCAATACTTATAAGTTCGCAGTTATACATTGTCAGCAATTTAACCGGGTTTTTGGTTTTGCAACCATCAAATGATTATTGAATCAAAAGAAGACAGGAAATGATGAGAATAATTTTAGTGGGCATAATGTTGCTGAATGTATTATTGATTTCTGCACAAAAATTTATCCCTGTCGACCCTGAATCATCAGTGAATTTTACCATCAAAAATTTGGGTATTAATGTTTCCGGTAAGTTTACAGGCTTATCCGGTTGGATCCATTTTGATCCAGCCAACTTAACAGAGAGTAAGTTTTCAGTGTCTGTGAATGCCAGCACCGTGGATACAGATATTAAAGCCCGTGATAATCATTTGAAAAAAGAGGATTATTTTTATGTAGAGAAGTATCCAAGGATTAGTTTTATATCAAAAAATATAACAATAGAAGGAGTTGGACAGTATACAATCACAGGAATGCTTGAGATAAAAGGGACCAGTAAAGAAATCAGTTTTCCATTTACAGCAAACCCCGTGGCGGATGGATACGTATTTAAAGGAGGATTTAAAATCAATAGAAAAGATTTTAAAGTTGGCGGAAAAAGCCTGATATTGTCTGATCAACTATCGGTTAACCTCTCAGTTTTGGCCAGAAAAAACTAACAAAAGAAACCCTACTTATGCAAATTGCTTTTGCTATTAAAAACGTGTTTGTACAACTACACGAAACTTTAGATAAGCTAAATCCTGATCAATATACGCAACCCAGTAAGGCCTTATTCAATGCCACCATTGGTCAACATGTTCGACATATTGTTGAGTTATTTCAGTGTTTGGAAAATGGCTATGAGAAAGGTATTGTGAATTATGAGCAAAGAAAAAGAGATAAAAGTATTGAAACTGACAAGCAGTTGGCCATCCAACTATTGCATGAAATCAGTAGTCGATTGATTCGCGAAGACAAGACCATTCAGTTGGAAATGAGTTATGATGATCTTTCCAATGAGACAGTAGTGGTCAATAGTAATTATTATCGTGAAGTGGTCTATAATCTAGAACATACAGTACATCATATGGCATTGATACGTGTAGGTATTTCAGAAATATCTGATGTCATTCTACCTGACGGTTTTGGTGTTGCTTCCTCAACTATGAAACACCGCGATACATGTGCACAGTAACTTATATACCCTTGAAGGATACAGTATTGCTTACTTCTAACAGAGATGAAAAAGGAGTTCGGAAGAAAGCAGCACCCCCTCACATTCAAACAGTTGGTCAATACCAACTATTGTTCCCTCAAGACACACAGGCGGGCGGTACCTGGATTGGGACCTCTGAGATAGGTACTACCATGGTTTTATTAAATGGCGGTTTTATCAAACATGAACCTGCAGCCACTTATCGGAAAAGTAGGGGGCTTATTTTTTTGGATATCCTTTCTCAGCAACATGTGTTATCTGCTTTTAGGAAAATTAATTTACTAGGAATAGAACCCTTTACCCTGATCATTTGGGAAGCAGGTTATTTATATGAATGCAGATGGAGCGGCGAAGAAAAATACATTCGTGAAGTAGATTCAACACAGCCGCATATATGGTCTTCTGTTACACTATATACACAAGATATTATTCAAAAAAGAGAACAATGGTTTGCTGAATGGTTGCAACAGCATCCACATCCAAATTCTGCAGATATTCTATCTTTTCATCTGTTTGGTGGTAATGGTGATGCAGAAAATGACATACGCATGAATCGCAATAATGAAATGCTAACAGTAAGTGTCACCAATATTGTTTGTGATGAACAGTCTGCTACCATGTTGTATAACGATATTATTCATCAGGAACAGCACCAGTTATCGCTTTCATTTGTACAGCAACAGCCGGTTTCTTAACTTTCAGGCATGTCTTTGATTAGGAAACTCAAGTTTCATCCTTTTTTTATCAAACTTTTCAACTGGGAGTATTGGTCCTTCAATGTGCTTTATGCGCCCTTATATCCTTATTGGTTTTGGCTATGTTTGAAAGCAAGAGCATTGTTTTATATCAATGCTGCCAATCCCGGTATACGTAATGGGGGATTTTTGATGGAGAGTAAAAAAGAGATTTATGATATTCTGCCGGAAGGCACTTATCCCACTACACTTTTTTTTCCTGCTGGAACAAATGCTGAAACCGTATTGAAAACAATTACAAATGAACGTTTGGATTTTCCTTTGATCGGGAAACCTGATATTGGTATGCGGGGAATGAGTGTTCAAAAGCTAGAGACTGTGTTGGAAGTAAAAGACTATGTTGAGCAAGCCAATTTTGATTTTCTCATACAGGCCTATATCCCCTTTGAAGAGGAAGTAGGGATATTTTATTATCGTATTCCTGGCGAGGAGAAAGGAAAAATTACAGGTATAGTTGGAAAAGAATTTCTAACTGTAACGGGTGATGGTGTATCCACCATCGATCAGTTATTGCAATTAGACCCCAGATACATTCTGCAATTACCTGTACTTCGCCGCACCATGACAGAAGAGCTATCTGACGTTCTACAAAAAGGAGAACAAAAAATATTAGTGCCCTATGGCAATCATGCCCGTGGCGCTAAGTTTATTGATCTTAGCTATTTAGCAGATGAATCACTGAATCAGGTGATTGATCAACTGGCCAAGAAGATCGAAGGATTTTATTATGGTAGAATGGATATTCGTTATGAATCGATTGAGTTGCTCAGAGAAGGTAAAAACTTCATGATCGTTGAACTCAATGGCTCTGGAAGTGAGCCTACGCACATGTATGATCCCAAACATTCGGTCTTTTTTGCATGGCGTGAAATTTCACGACATTGGTATCTTATGTGCAAGATCAGTATGATCAATCATGCAAAGGGGATACCTTATATGACAAGAGCAGAAGGGCTGGCTATGTTAAAAGCCAATGCTGCTTTGGTCAAAAAAATTTCCTAGTGATAACTATCCCTAAATATGAGTCAATAAATAAATCATTTGTTGCGCCAGTGATGTATTAATTTGTACACCAAAATTTGATCGGATGTTACACAGTGCCAAAGCTTTTCTTTTTGACTTGAATGGAACCATGATCGATGATATGCATTATCACAAACAAGTATGGTTTGATGTGCTGACCAAAGAACTGGGTGCTAACTTGACATGGGAGGAAGTAGCGCATCAGATGTATGGAAAAAATACGGAGTTATTGATCCGCATCTTTGGTCCAGATCGTTTCACAGCAGAAGAAATGGATCATATCTCAGTAGAAAAAGAGAAAAAATACCAGGCACTTTACCGACCTGAATTAAAAGGCTTACCCGGATTAGAAACATTCCTTGCAACCACCAAGCAAAAAGGAATAAAAATGGGAATCGGCTCTGCTGCTATCTTATTCAATATTGATTTTGCGATTGATGGTCTCAATATCAGGCACTATTTTGATTCTGTGATTGGCGCTGAACATGTAAAACATAGTAAGCCCAATCCCGAACCCTTTTTAAAAGGTGCAGAAGAGTTGGGTGTAGATCCTGTAGACTGTATTGTTTTTGAAGATGCACCAAAGGGTGTGGAAGCAGCTTTGAATGCCGGAATGAAATGTGTAGTGCTAACTACCATGCATGAAGCAAAGGAATTTGAGAAATATGCTAATGTGATCATGTATACTAAAGATTATTTGAGCTTACTGCCGATGATAGAAGGTTAAAGGAGTACAAAAAGTCAATCATCAACATATTCTATACGCTACTTTTTTGCATCGCGATTGATGGGACGCAGATTTTTATGATGGGTTATGATAGTACTAAAATCTGCGTCCCATCAATATACTTTCTTACTAATATCTTTCTTCTAAAAATTCAATACGTTAATATTACAGTATAAAATGTTGAATTCAATTTGGGAAAGTTCCAATACTTTCCCAAGGGTATAAACCTATAAACTATTCAGTATGGCTAATCTGACATGGAAGGGAGTTTATCCTGCTCTTCTTACACCATTTCAACAGAATGATGCTGTTGATTTTGAAGTGTACAAAAAAAATCTCGATGCACAATTGGATGCAGGCGTTGATGGCATCATTCTCGGCGGCTCACTTGGTGAAGCCAGTTCTCTTTCCAATGAAGAAAAAAGAGACCTCTTGTTGTATGCTAAAGAGCATATTCCAAAAGATTTTCCTGTCATCATCAATATTGCAGAGCAGACCACCAAAGCCGCTATTCAGTTGGCGCAAGATGCTGAGAAAAATGGGGCTGATGGATTGATGTTATTGCCGCCTATGCGTTACTATGCAGACAGTAAAGAAACATTAGAGTATTTTAAAGCAGTGGCTGCTTCTACTTCCTTACCCATCATGATCTATAACAATCCGGTTGACTATAAGATTCATGTTACATTGGATATGTTTGAAGCCATGTTACCATACAAAAATATTCAGGCAGTAAAAGAATCTACACGGGATATTTCCAATGTAACAAGAATGATCAATCGTTTTGGGAATCGTTTTCATATTCTTTGTGGTGTTGATACCCTTGCTATGGAAAGTCTGTGTATGGGTGCAGATGGTTGGGTGGCCGGTTTAGTAGATGCTTTTCCAAAGGAAACAGTGGCCGTCTATCGTTTAGTAAAAGCGGGCATGATCGATGAAGCATTAAAGATTTATCGTTGGTTCCTGCCCTTATTGGAGTTGGATATTCATCCAAAATTGGTTCAGTATATCAAGCTGGCCGCAACGCATACCGGTATTGGATCAACACATGTAAGAGCACCACGTTTGCCACTGGAAGGGGAAGAGTTGAAACGTGTGACTGCGATTATAGAAACGGCATTGGCCTGTCGTCCAACATTACCAGATTATTTGAACCTGAAACACAAGTAGCATGCTACAAGGGCATAACATTATTGGATTTGAAGTAACTGCAAAAGGCAAAGGATCATTCCAGTCTTTTAGTACCCTTCAAGGAACTTATTTACCGGAACATTTTCATGTTGCAACTGATGAAGAAATTGAAGCAGCTATTAAAAAATCGGTAGCTGCTTTCGCAATTTTCAGCAAGACCAGTTTTGTACAAAGAGCCGTTTTTCTGGAAGCTATAGCAGAAGAGATTTTGAACATCGGAGATTTTTTATTGGAACGAGCCAATTTGGAAACGGCATTACCTCTACCGAGATTAACCGGAGAGAGAGATCGTACCATGAATCAGCTGAAACTATTTGCATCCTTATTGAGAGAAGGCTCTTGGGCAGACGCAGTGATAGATACAGCAATGCCCGATAGAAAGCCACTGCCTCGCTCAGATATCAGAAGAATATTGCAGCCTGTTGGCACGGTGGCCGTATTTGCTGCAAGCAATTTTCCATTTGCTTTCTCTACGGCAGGAGGAGATACCGCCTCTGCATTGGCCGCAGGTTGCCCTGTCATCGTGAAAGCACACAGTGCTCATGCAGGAACCAATGAACTCATGGCCCATGCTATTAGAAAAGCGGCTGAAAGAACAGGAATGCCTGATGGTGTATTCTCTTCACTGAATGGCGAAGGTGCTCTTTTGGGACAAAGACTTGCCTTGGAGCCATCCATCAAAGCCATTGGCTTTACCGGATCTTATCGTGCAGGGATGGCTTTGTACACCACTGTTACACAGAAAAGAAAAGAGCCGATACCATTGTATGCAGAGATGAGTAGCATCAATCCTGTGGTTTTATTACCGGAAACATTGGCATTGAAAACAGCAGAAACAGCTACTGCTTTAGCGGCATCGATTACGCTGGGTGTTGGGCAATTCTGTACCAATCCGGGTTTATTATTTGTTATCCGATCAAAAGCTGCAGAGGCATTTACTGAATCACTGATAGCAGCACTTTCAAATGCAGCTTCGGCTACCATGTTGAATCAGCATATTTGTAAAGCATACTATACAGACAGATCAAGGATTGCACAGTCAAAAGGAGTACAGGTATTGTTCTGCGGAGAAGATCTGAGGCAGGCATATAAAGGAAGTCCGGCTTTATTCACTGTCAATGTGCAGGACTTTATACAAGACCCATCATTACAAGACGAAGTATTCGGTCCATGTTCTTTGATAGTAATATGTGATGACAGAACGCAATTGGAAACTGCTTTACAATCATTACATGGACAATTGACCGGTTCTGTATTTGGCACTACCGATGAGTTGAAAAGATATTCATCAGTAGTAGATATTTTACAACAAAAAACAGGCAGGATTATTTTCAATAATGTACCTACCGGTGTAGAAGTTTGTCATGCCATGGTACATGGAGGTCCATTCCCGGCTACTACAGACGCAAGAACCACTTCTGTGGGAACAGAAGCGATTCGAAGATTTGTAAGACCGGTGTGTTATCAGGATTGTCAACAAGAACTACTGCCTTTGTATTTACAAAATGAAAATACAGCAGGTATCATGCGTAAAGTAAATGGCACTTATACACGTGATGCTATCTGATTAAATTTGATTGATCAACGATACTATTATAATGGCTCATAAAAAATTCTTTTGTATTGATGCACATACCTGCGGTAATCCTGTTCGTCTCGTAGCAGGTGGTGGTCCTTTACTGGAAGGTAATTCCATGATGGAAAAGCGATTGCATTTTCTTCGTGAATACGATTGGATCAGAAAAGGATTGATGTTTGAGCCACGTGGGCATGATATGATGAGTGGAAGTATTCTATATCCGCCTCATGATCCGCAAAATGATATTGGGGTGTTGTTCATTGAAACCAGTGGCTGCTTGCCCATGTGTGGACATGGAACCATTGGTACCATTACCATTGCTATTGAAGAGGGATTGGTAACACCCAAAACTCCGGGTCAATTAAGAATTGAAACACCTGCGGGTCTGGTATTAATTGAATACAAGCAAGAAGGCAAAAAAGTATTGTCAGTAAAACTTACCAATGTTCCTGCTTTTTTATATGCTTCAAACTTGGAAGTGGAATGTCCGGATCTTGGTAAGATCAAAGTAGACGTTGCTTATGGTGGTAATTTTTATGCCATTGTAGATCCACAGGAAAATTTCCCGGGCCTTGAACACTATACTGCCGATCAATTGATCTCATGGAGTAGGGTCTGCAGAAAATTATTGAATGAACAATATAGTTTTATTCATCCTGAAAATGAAAATATCGAAGGGTTAAGTCATTTGTTATGGACAGGCAAACCCATCGCACCTACATCAACAGCACGCAATGCTGTATTTTATGGTGATAAAGCCATTGATCGATCTCCTTGTGGTACCGGAACATCGGCACGTATGGCACAGTGGTATGCAAAAGGGAAACTGAAAAAAGGAGATGCATTCATTCATGAAAGCATCATTGGCTCAACTTTCACCGGAAGAATTGAAGCAGCAACCACCGTAAATGGGCAACCTGCTATTGTTCCAAGTATTGAGGGATGGGCAAGGGTAACAGGATATAATACGATTATTATTGATGATGATGATCCATATGCGCATGGGTTTCAAGTGATATAATTATTGCTGCATCCAGATTTTATAAAACGAACCACCAAAACAGCTATATGAAACAACAACAATTGCTCCTTGCACTGCTACTAACAGGCAGTATGTTTTGTGCGTTGCCACAACAAGCACATGCACAGGTTTCAAAAGAGACCTATGTTCCTTGTCAGGAAATGCCAACATTGATTCAGCAATATGCTGCAGACAATCGTACACTGAGCAGGTATTATAGTCCTGCTTCTTCAAGAAGTGGTGGTTTTGGTGGTGGAGCCGATGCGAGCATCGGTTCTCCTGAAAAAAATAAACGGTTACAACAGTTGGTGCAAGAGTATCAGAAAAAGCTGGCAGCTGTTGATTTCAAAAATCTTTCACAAGAGTGTAAGGTGGATTATATCTTATTCAAGAGAGATCTGACCGAAAGAATGGAGCAATTGGTAACAGAAGCCAATGAAGTTTCAAAACTGAGTCAGTGGCTTCCTTTTGCACCCAAAGTATATGCGTTGGAACAGCAACGCAGAAGAGGCTATCAGCCCAATGCAGAAGGAGTGGCAAAAGATTGGGCGGCCATGATCACAGAGATCAAATCCTTACAAACAAAATTAAAAGAAGAAAAAGTGATCGATGCTGAATCAGTGTACACAGCGGGAGAAGTGATCAACAATCTTCGTCAGACATTACAAAGTGTATTTGATTTTTACAATGGGTATGATCCCATGTTTACCTGGTGGGTACCAACGGTGCATAAATCTTTGGATGAGGCTTTAACAGCTTATGCAGGTGTATGGAAAACAAAAGCCAATAGCGCATTGACAGCAAGTGATAACAGTGGCATTGTTGGGGTACGAGCCGGGAGAGCAAATCTCATCAAGCAATTACAAAGTGAAATGATTCCCTATACTCCTGAAGAGTTGATTGATATTGCGAATAAAGAATTTGCATGGTGTGATGCTGAAATGTTGAAAGCTTCTAAAGAAATGGGTTTTGGTGATAACTGGAAAGCAGCATTGGAGAAAGTAAAAACCTTATATGTGCCACCGGGCAAACAGCCTGAAGCTATTTTAAAGCTTTATACAGAGTCGATTGATTTTCTCAAAAAGAACAACCTCATCAGCATTCCACCATTGGCAGAAGAAACCTGGGGTATGATGATGATGTCTCCTGAAAGACAATTGATTGCCCCCTTCTTTTTAGGAGGTGCTGATATCATCATCTCTTATCCTACCAATACCATGGCCTATGAAGACAGGATGATGAGCATGCGTGGTAACAATCCGCATTTTTCAAAAGCAACAGTGCATCATGAACTGATAGCCGGACATAACCTACAGCAGTTTGTGAATACCAGAACCAGAACCTATCGCAATTTCGGTACACCATTTTGGGGTGAAGGATGGGCATTGTATTGGGAACTGATTTTATGGGATATGCAATTTGCTAAAACACCGGAAGACAGAATTGGTATGCTCTTCTGGCATATGCATCGTTGCGCCAGAATTATTTTCTCTTTGAATTATCACATGGGTAAATGGACACCCCAACAGTGTATTGATTTTTTGGTAGACAGAGTAGGTCATGAAAGAGCCAATGCAGAGGGTGAAGTGCGTCGTTCATTTACAGGTCGTTATCCACCGCTGTATCAGCTGGCCTATTTAACAGGCGGCAGACAATTTTATGCGTTGAAAAAAGAATTGGTAGACAGTGGTAAGATGACATACAAACAATACCATGATGCAGTAATGTCATTGAACAGCATGCCTGTTGAAATGGTAAGAGCGATTCTCACCAAACAACCATTGACTGAGAATTTTAAAACCAATTGGAGATTTTATAATGAGTGATTTTTTCTTTTGAATTACTTTTGGAAAGTTTCGGAACGTTCCAAAAGTTTTATATCGCGATTGATGGAACGCAGATTTTTATGATTGTCATGATCAGCGCAGATTTTTTATTACTATCATAAACCATTATAAAAAATCTGCGGCCCAGCAACATACTTTCTCGTTAATATTACAGCACAAAATATATTATCATACAGATGTGAACCCACTTTTATAAAGTTTCGGAACTTTACAAAAGTTTACATTGGTGATTTTTAATAAGCAACTTTTTTCAGATTAATCATGTCAATATAAGCATGAGAAAGTTACTCCTTATCCCAGTAGCATTTTTATACATTACCATCAGTTTTGGGCAAAAAAGTCACAGCCTGGAATTTGGAATTACTGGTCAGTACGATAAGCATGCTGATTATACCACAAGATTTGGCAATAGGTCTTATACAGATGATATGGAATTATGGGGTAAAAGCTTTGGTTTCCATGTCAATTATAAACGCTCATGGAATCAATATTTAAATACAAAAATCGGGATAGGTTATTATCAATTGGGTATCGATAAAATTCGTAACCTAACAAGATTCAATTCAATTGTCACTGGTAGAAATATAGACTATCAACATCCATTAGGTATACAACTATTGTTTTCTACCAGTAAATATCATTATGATAATTTTCATATGAGTCTAGGTTTTTTTTATCAAAAAGATTACTCTAAAAAAGCAGCTATCATTATAGGGGCCGACTTCAATGGCTTATATACTTTTTCACAGTTGTACCATATTAATTACGATCAAATTAAATATCGAACGAACCATTCAAGAATACTTGGCTATTCCGTAAATACCTATTTCGGATTTGAAAAAAAGCTCAATACGAGGAATTATTATCTGAGTCCTAAAATACTTATTCCTATTTATCAAAATCTAAGAGGAGATAAGGCTTTTGAAGAAGATCCTGAGCTTACGATGGAAAAATGGCTGAGAGGCATGGGATTGACAATTACGATTGGGAAATACTTCTAGTGTGTATTAACTTTTGGAAAGTTCCGAAACTTCCTTTAAACTAGATATCCTATCTAGCAAATTCAAACATATAAACCTCGCAAAGCTTTTTTGATAAATAAAAAAACCACCTCTTCATTTTATAGAGGTGGCCTAAGAGCAGATAAAAAATGAAATCGGATTATCGAATAATTATTTGCTTAGTATTATGAAATTTCCCTTTGTTAACAATAAGTATATAGTTTCCTCCAGTTATTCCTTGTATATTAAGATTAAACTTGTTTGCTTTATTGACGAACTTCCAAGTTCGAACTAATTCAGATTTTTCTTTATTATAAAGACTGAAAACTACTTTTTCTGTTTTACTGAGTTTAGTAACAGGAGGTGTTTCATTTTGAATTACAATATTTAAATGAGTTGTTGCAGGGTTAGGTGATGCAGTAATCTGAAAACTTTCTACTGTTCTAAAATTATTGTCACAATCAACATATTCTACTTCTGTTTGATACCATGTGCTTGTGCCACATACATTAGTTACTCTAATTTGAAAAACATACCAACCTGCTGGTACATATCCGAATGGATCAGATCCAGGCGCGGGATTTACGCTTGTCTTGTAAAGTGTTAAGCTCGGCCATGATAGTAAATTTGCTTCATAACTAACATTTGGTAAAGATGGTGACAAAGCAAATGTATTACCATAAGCACTAGAACACCAATATCCTTCACCGCTAGATGGGTTTAAAAATGAAACAAAATCTATTGGTGGTGTCCCATAATATAAGTCAGCTGAAATTTCTGAACTACTTATGTTATTAATAAAATTTGCTTTTACCTTATACACAAACGCTGTTGAACTTCCTGATAAGTTGATAATAGGAGCTGTACTCGTGGTAGTAATTGTTTGCAAACCATTGGCGGAAAAAGTAATTCCAGAACTCCCAATTATTGTATAAGTATAGCTGATAGATCCACAAATTGAGTTAATAGGAAAATTCCCAGTTGAATTGCAAAGTGTATAAGTATTGGAATTAGGTATACTTGGTTGTTCAGTTCCTCTGTATACAGTATAAGTTTTTATTTCGGTATACCCACATGGTAGTATGATTGTCGCAGTTATATTACCTCCTGTCGAAGCATCAGGAATAAATGTTACTGAACTTCCATTAGAAGAAATACTAGATTGTGACCAACCAGACGGAGCGGTCCAAGTAATCTCAAATTGATTTACACTATAAACAGCATCACAAAAACTACCAGTACAATTGTATGTATTTAAATTATACGTAATCGGATTTGTGCAACCATAATTTGGATTAATAATAGAAGTTGTTATAGATTGAAAATTAAGTTGCCTAACCGATGGAACAAAGGTGTTAGATGAATATTCAATCGACAGGTCTCCATTTTGTTTTTTATAAGTAATCTTACAATATACATTTGTATTGTAAGCTTCCCTAAACTCCGGCCATTTGAAAGTTAGCAAAACTGTTAACTTTAAATGGTAAATATGAAAAAGTCTAGGTACACCGAAACACAAATTGTCAAAGCGATTAAAGAACATGAGGCAGGTAAATCTGTACAAGATATCTGTCGGGAATTAGGAGTAAGTAATGTAACATTCTACAATTGGAAGCAACGTTACGGAGGAATGGAAGTAAGTGATGTGAAGAAGATGAAAGAATTGGAAGAGGAGAATAGTCGCTTGAAGAAGATGTATGCCAATTTGAGTTTATTACATGAAGCATTAAAGGATGCTGTTGCAAAAAAGCTCTAACCCCTGACGAGAAGGGCATCTTGGTGAAGCACATGATCACCGATCATGGTGTAAGCCATCGTCAGGCGTGTAAAATGGTAAGATTGCCCAGAAGTACTGAACAATACAAGCCTCGTATGAAGGAGGACAGAGAAGTCATTGAAGCATTGGAAAGGATCATTGCGAAGCATCCTGCAATTGGTTTTTGGCAATGTCATTACCGGTTAAGATTGCAAGGTTATCTATGGAATCATAAAAGGGTTTATCGTGTCTATACAAAGCTGCAGTTGAATATTAGGAGGAGAAGTAAGAAAAGACTTCCGGCAAGAGTAAAACAAGCATTATTCCAGCCAGAAGCTATTAATCAGGTATGGAGTATTGATTTTATGAGTGATGCTTTGTGGGATGGAAGGAAGTTTAGGTTGTTGAACATTATTGATGATTTTAATAGAGAGGTATTGTATATTGAATCAGATCTGTCCTTACCTGCTTTACGAGTAATCCGAGTATTAGAGTTTTTAAAGGAGACAAGAGGTCTTCCGGAAATGATTAGGGTTGACAATGGTCCTGAGTTTATATCTCACCAGTTAGATGGCTGGTGTAAAAAGAATAAAATCATGCTGGTATTTATCCAACCAGGCAAACCAATGCAGAATGGATATATTGAACGTTTAAATGGCTCTATCAGACGGGAATTGCTAAATGCGTATGTGTTCAACACGTTGAATGAGGTCAAAAACAAGGTGGAAGAATGGGTCTTGGATTACAACCACTATCGGCCTCATAAAACACTCAAATACGCATCACCTGTCCTGTTCAGAGAGAAGCAAAAACAACTGGCAGAAAACTTAAATTTTTAACTTTTAAGTGGCCCGAAATAAGGGGAAGCTTACAGTATTATTTTCTTTAATAACCCAATTAAGGCCTCGGTCAGTAGGATTTGTAGTTATTTTAACTGATACATTGTTAACAAACCATTCAATTTTTGCAATAGTTGCATACCCGGGTGGAATATCGCTATTTACATAGAATGGTACATTTTGACATGGAGACACAAATCCAAGATCACTAGGAGTACAAGCTTGACCTGTACTACCAGTATTAGTTATTACACATACTTTTTCGAAATCAGCAAATGAATAAATCGAATAAATTGCAAAAAGTGAGAGTAGTATTAGTTTTTTCATTTTAACAGGTTGTGTTTATTTAATTAAGTTTCAGGTTTAGACCTAGTTGAAAAACACGATTTGCTCCTTCTTCATTCGTGTATCTTACACCAGCGTCATCTACATAATACATTTGATCAAAGCCATAAATATATCTTATATCTAAACTGCAAAAATTGGTAATGGCATACTTGATACCAATGAGTGCTCCTATGCCAAATTTTTGAGGATAATTTTTGGAAACATTCAAATTATTATTAGCTATAACAAGTTTAGATGATAGTAAATAACCCAACTCTGGTCCAATTAAAAACTTGGTTTTTGTATCAACTTTATAGGCGATAGAAAGAGGGATATTTAGATAATTAAGCCTCAATACCATTTTGTCTGTACCAGTATTACCAGTAGACCTATGTCCCTTTGAAGAATAAATAAGTTCTGGTATAAATGAGAATTTATCATTCATACTAATGTCGCTAGCCAAACCCGTATAAAATCCGAGCCGATTTTTCGGAAACTGTATTACATCCTTTGTCGTAGCAATATTCCCGCCCAATCTAAATGCAAAAGAAATTTGTGAAATAGTGATTTTACATGTTAAAAAAGAAAGGAATAGCAAAATAATTCTTTGTTTCATAGCCTATTCTTATAATTGGGTAGGTGATTAAATAATTATACAATTTTCGCCATTCTTAATTTGTATAGTATACGACACTTGAATTTGTTTGATTGTATATCCAAATCACTTTGCTGCAAAGTGTAAAAGAATATTCAAATATATATTATAAAACATATATTTAATTATTAAAATGATTTTAAACCTGATAATTATTCATTCCTTAACTTTTCAATTCAACAACAAGTCTCAAGATTTTTCAAGGTTTTCCAATACAGATAAAGATTACATTTACTTCTCGGTATCGTTTACTTTTTTAATAGTTCCTCGCAGTTTATATGTTTGAGAATTAACTTTTGGAAAGTTTGAGAACTTTCTAAAAGTTAATTCTCAATAAAGTTTATGGAACGCAGATTTTTACGATCAGTTATGATTATAGTACTTAATCAGCGCAGTTTGTACCCATCGTTTCTTGTCACCCTGACGAACCTCACGACGCAAGTCGGGAATGGTGAGGAAGGGTCTTCCTTCTCCGCAGATTTTACTCGCAGACGCTCCCGAGGTAGGAGGGGATCTGCGTAAGGCAACATAGGAGTTCGTGATTCCTTTTTTCTTCGCAATATTTTGCTTGTATATTTATCAAAGCGAAAACATTTATCTTATATGAAACCAATATCATTATTACTCTTGATATTGCTAAGCCAAAATAGTTTTTCCCAAGTCATAGATACTTCTGATATTTTTGATGTCGACAAAAACTATCGTTTAATTCTTAAGCCAGCAGTAGAGAGAAGGATAAATAAAATGATTGCTCCAATCGCTCAGAAAAAACTTCAGGAGTTCAAGGATCGTAACCATGAGATGCTTCAATCGCTCACTGTCCAACAAAATCAAGATGAAATTCAGTTTACGGAGGATACTATTCGAATAAATGAATTCTTATCTGAATATACAAACTCATATTCAATGGCAGGTACAACTATGGGCATGAATTGGGGTGAATCTAAACGACTGGATGTCTATGATCAACTTTTAAATAAGTATTACCAAAAATCGCTGCTGATATTACAACCAGCAATGAAAGATAAGCTCATAACATCTCAAAAGCGATGGCTGGATTATTATAATAAAGAGAAGAAATTTATCTATGATTTAAATGATTTTGGTAATCAAAATTCTAGTTTATACAATTGGGGATATTACTTTGAAATGATGGAGGAAAGAGTACTTTTTTTGAAGGATCTATATAATCGCAGCTTCAATGGTACTAAGACCTATATCAACTAATATGCGAATTAACTTTTGGAAAGTTCCGAAACTTTCCAAAAGTTTTACATCAACTCTGCTTTGAATAACTGAAACCGAAAAAAGACCTGGCTAACGCTTCTAAAATCGGGTAATTGACGAACAAGTACTGATACCCAGGCGTTTATCACTAAATCAGGCGATTTCACACTAAATTTGTACTTTATATCCCATTTATGCAAGCATACTGTCACTCCCTCACGCAGTACAATCGATTGAAGACCAAAGAAGTGCGTATTGGTGATCTTTTGCTGGGTAATTTCCACCCCATCCGTTTACAAACCATGACCACTACCGATACCATGGATACGCTGGCAACAGTAGAACAAAGCATCCGCTGTATTGAAGCAGGGGCTGAACTGGTGCGTATTACGGCACCCAGTAAAAAAGAAGCTGAGAACTTACTCCATATTAAAAATGAACTCCGCAAAAGAGGGTATCATACCCCATTGGTGGCTGATATCCATTTTACACCCAATGCTGCTGAGATCGCTGCCCGAATTGTAGAGAAAGTACGTGTGAATCCCGGTAACTATGTCGATAAAAAGAAATTTGAACTGATCGAGTATACCGACGCTGATTATGCGGAAGAAATTGAACGCATCCAGGAAAAATTCACACCACTGGTTCGTATTTGTAAAGAATATGGAACTGCCATGCGCATTGGCACCAATCATGGTTCCCTGAGCGATCGTATCATGAGTCGCTATGGCGATACACCCATGGGTATGGTAGAAAGTGCCATGGAATTTTTACGTATCGCCCGCTATGAAAGTTTTCACAACATCGTATTGAGCATGAAAGCCAGTAACCCTCAGGTAATGGTGCAGGCGTATCGTTTGTTGATTCAACAAATGGATGCTGAATTTGGTGAATGTTATCCTTTGCATTTAGGCGTAACAGAAGCTGGTGATGGTGAAGATGGTCGCGTGAAAAGTGCGGCAGGTATTGGTACTTTATTGGAAGATGGTATTGGTGATACTGTTCGTGTGAGTTTAACAGAAGATCCTGAATTTGAAATTCCTGTTTGTCGTGATCTGGTGAAACGTTATACGAGTTCAACCAGACAAACACAACATATTCCAGCTATTGAAAAACTTACATATGATCCGTTCAACTATCAAAGACGTGAAAGTTTTGAGGTAAGTAATATCGGCGGAAAACAAGTACCGGTAGTAATTGCCGACCTCAGTAAGTTGGATACACTGACTCCTGACAAACTCAGTGCAGTTGGATATACCTATGATGCTGCTACTGATAAATGGAATATCAGTGATATGGCCGCAGACTATATTTTTACAGGAGAACAAATTCCTGATTTCGCTTTACCGGGAACTTTAAAAGTGATTGTTGATGCCAGTACCTGGAAAAAAGCAACTGATCATGATAAATATTTTCCCATTGATGATGTGAAAAATTATCTCAATGGTTCAGCGAAAAGCCAGCAGTTGAATTTTGTAATGCTGGACTGTTACAATGATGGTACACTTGCTACTCCTGCTGAATTACAACAATTAGCTGCCGATAAAACCATAGTGCTTTGTTTGAGCAGTACCAATGATCACGCTATGCCTTCTGTACGCAGGGCATTTGTAGAGTTGATGCAACAGCAAGTGAATAATCCGGTCGTATTGATTGTTGACAGTAACTGGCAAACTGCCGATGAACACCTCATTCATTATGCAACCGAGGCAGGTGCATTATTGCTCGATGGTTTTGGTGACGGAGTTTGTTTTGGGATGACTGTCAACAGTTACTTGCAACAATCAGAAAAGGGTCATGCAGACACCAGTGGCAGAAATTATGTGACCAATACTTCTGTAGAACAATTCATCAATAGTACAGCGTTTAGTATCCTGCAGGCAACACGAACACGCATTTCCAAAACAGAATATATTTCTTGTCCAAGTTGCGGAAGAACTTTGTTTGATTTACAAGAGACCACTGCTAAGATTCGTGCCGTTACCAACCACCTAAAAGGTGTAAAGATTGCCATCATGGGTTGTATTGTAAATGGCCCGGGTGAAATGGCAGATGCAGATTTTGGTTATGTGGGAAGTGGTGTAGGGAAGATCACATTATACAAAGGAAAAGAAGTGGTAAAGCGAAATGTAGATAGTGAAGTAGCGGTAGACGAGTTGATCAATTTATTAAAAGAAAATGAAGCCTGGGTAGAACCGGCATCATAAATTTCAGATAGCTACGGGCTTAAGCCCGTAGCTATCTGAAATTTATGGAAAGGGATATTTTATGCAAACAGACTTTCTCGTTATTGGTTCAGGTATTGCAGGGCTTACGTATGCGCTGAAAACAGCACGTCATTTTCCGGATAAAAAAATAACAGTCATCACCAAAACACAGGCCGATGAAACCAATACCAAATATGCACAAGGAGGTATTGCTGGTGTATGGGATGAGAATAGAGACAGTTATGAAAAACATATTGAAGACACATTAATAGCGGGCGATGGTTTATGTAATGAGTCGATTGTAGAGATTGTGGTGAAAGAAGGTCCGGAAAGAATTCGGGAGATCATTTCTTATGGTGCTGAGTTTGATAAAAATGAGAAAGGAGAGTATAGCCTAGGTAAAGAAGGCGGACATAGTGAAAACAGAATTTTACATCATAAAGATGTAACCGGACAAGAAATGGAGCGTGCTTTATTGGATGAGATGGCGCAGGTGTCGAATATTGAATTGATCAATCACTGTTTTGTGGTAGATATTCTGACACAACACCACTTGGGTTTTCTGGTAACAAAGTCTACTGCAGATATTACTTGTTATGGGGTGTATGTACTCAACCTGCACACCAATAAAATCGAGAAAATTCTTTCCAAAATCACCTTACTGGCAACAGGTGGTTGCGGACAAGCATACAGAACCACTACCAACCCCAAGATTGCTACGGGTGATGGTATTGCGATGGTATACAGGGCCAAAGGAAGAATTGAGAACATGGAGTTCATCCAGTTTCATCCCACTGCTTTGTATGAACCCGGTACTTCACCTTCTTTTTTAATTACAGAAGCAGTACGCGGTGACGGGGGTATTTTACGCAACAAATATGGGGAAGCTTTTATGGAGCGATATGATGCTCGCAAAGACCTCGCACCTCGTGATATAGTAGCTAGAGCCATCGACAATGAAATGAAACGTACCGGTACGGAATATGTGTATTTAGATTGCAGACATATGGATCGGGAAAAATTCATTCATCATTTCCCCAATATCTATGAGAAATGTATGAGTATGGGTATCGATGTTCTACAACACATGATACCGGTAGCTCCTGCAGCCCATTACAGTTGCGGTGGTATTAAAACAGATGAGCATGGAAGAACTTCTATTCGTAACTTATATGCCTGTGGAGAATGTGCGAGTACAGGGTTACACGGTGCCAATCGATTAGCGAGTAATAGTTTATTGGAAGCCATGGTATTTGGACATCGTTGTTATTTGGATAGTATTGAAGCCATTCACAATACCAACATTCAACACAGTATTCCCGATTGGAAAACCACTGGAACCACTGAGCCTCGTGAAATGATCCTCATCACCCAAAGTTTGAAAGAGTTGCAACAGATCATGAGCGATTATGTGGGTATCGTAAGAACTGATGTTCGTTTAGAACGCGCTATGAAACGTCTGGATCTGTTGTATGCTGAAACTGAAGAATTGTATCGCTCTACCAAAGTATCACCACAGCTTTGTGAATTGAGAAACCTGATCACGGTAGGTTACCTCATTGTAAAAGGGGCACAGTTCAGAAAAGAAAGTAGAGGCTTGCATTATAATACAGATCATCAGGAGAAGAGCGAATTGTTGCAGAATATCATACTTTAATCTTTGATTTTTTGATTTCTTGATTTGAAGAAGTCAAAAGTCAAAAGTCAAAAGCCAAAAAATCAAAGATCAAAAAATCAAAGATCATGTACACCCTTGTATCAGGTTTATTTTACTTATTGTCCCGACTACCCTGGTGGTTGTTGTACTTGATAGGTGATGGCATTTATGTGTTGCTTTATTATGTATTCGGATATCGGAAGAAAGTAGTGGCGGCGAATTTGCTGATTGCATTTCCGGAGAAAACTGCAGCTGAGCGAAAACAGATCGAGAAAAAATTCTATCACAATTTTGTTGATACATTTATTGAAACCATCAAACTGTTTTCGGTTTCAGAGAAGGAATTGAGGAAACGATTTATCTGTAATATTGAAGTGCTCAATGATTTGTATGCAGGTGATCAGAATGTACAAATAGTCAGTGGACATTATTTCAATTGGGAATATGCGAATTTGGGTGTTGCTATGGACAGTAAATTTCCATTTGTAGCAGTGTATATGCCTTTGAGCAATAAAGTATTTGATCAATTGATTTACAAATTCAGAACCCGTTTTGGTACATTACTCGTACCTGCAAGTGAGTTCAAGCAAAATTTTCATCAATACGCCAGAAATCGATACGCATTAGCATTGGTGGCAGATCAAAATCCCGGTAATCCGGGGAAAGCTTATTGGACTAACTTTTTCTCTAAACCGGCACCTTTTGCTCGGGGACCGGAGAAAGGGGCAAAGATGAACAATACAGCGGTTGTCTATGCGCATTTTTATAAAGTGAAACGTGGTTATTATCAATTGGAGTTTGAATTGATCACCACAAAGCCACATGATTTTGCGGACGGCGAACTAACCAAGCTATTGGTAAAAAAAGTAGAAGACTCTGTCCGAAAAATTCCCGACAACTATTTATGGAGCCACAGAAGATGGAAATATAGTGATCAGGCGGAGAAGTATAAGCACTTGATGGTTTGATGTAGGATGTAGGATGTCGGATGTAGGATGTCGGATGTAGGATGTCTGATGTAGGATGTCGGATGTCTGATTTGAAAGATCACAACAAATCAGACATCCGACATCAGAAATTAATTCAACACTGCTGTTGTTTTTTCGATACTGAATTTATCTTTTAACTCTTTGATCTGCCCCCACCCACCCAGTACATTTCTGAGGTTGTGAATGCCTTGTTTCTTCATAAGCGATGCAGCAATTACACTTCTGTAACCGCCGGCACAATGCACATAGATATTGTGGTTGTCTTCCAGATGCGCCATACTTCCCGGGTCTGTAAGTTCATCCAAAGGGATATTCAATGCTTCTTTGATATGTCCGTCAGCATATTCAGGTACTTTTCGAACATCTACAATGACAAGTTGTGGATCAAAAGGCATATCCATCGCCAGTTCATCGGCTTCTACATCAATGATCATATCAGTTGGCTCATCATTGTTTTTCCATTGCTCAAATCCACCTGCCAGGTGACCGGCAAATTTTTCAAATCCTACTCTGGCTAAACGAACGATACTTTCTCTTTCTTTACCCGGCTCTGCTACCAATAGAATTTCTTTATCAAATGGCAACAAACTACCCGCCCATTCTGCAAAGCGACCTTCCAGTCCGATAAACACAGAGCCCGGAATGAATCCTTGCGTGAAAACAGTGGCTTTACGCGTATCTAATACAAGAATATTGTCGTCTTTGAGTTTTAGTTTGAAAGCAGGAATATCCAATGCCTGCATCCCTTTTTCCAAAACAGCATCTAGACTTTCATACCCTTCCTTATTGATTTTGGCATTGATCGGAAAATATTGTGGTGGAGCAGCGAGCCCATCAGTCACAGCTTTGATAAAGTCTTCCTTACTTTGCTGTTGCAATGCATAATTCGTTGCTTTTTGCTCACCGATGGTACTGAAGGTTTCCGGACCTAAATTTTTTCCGCAGCTACTACCCGCACCGTGAGCAGGATAAACAATCACATCATCAGCCAATGGCATGATCTTGCCTTGTAAGCTTTCATACATCATTCCGGCCAAGTCTTCCATCGTAATTTCTTTTCCTTTTTGTGCGAGATCGGGTCTGCCTACATCTCCTACAAACAAAGTATCACCGGTGAAAATAGCATGGTCTTTTCCGTTCGCATCTTTCAACAAATAACAACTGCTTTCGAGTGTATGTCCGGGTGTGTGTAATACTTGCATACGCAATGCACCAATAGCGAAAGTTTCGCCATCTTTTGCAACATGAACAGGAAAGTTGGTGGTGGTACCTGGACCATATACAATGGTAGCACCTGTTGCGGCAGCGAGGTCAAGATGGCCACTTACAAAATCAGCATGAAAATGTGTTTCGAAAATATAGCGAATGGTACTTTTTCTTTCTCTGGCTAGATTCAGGTATTCATCAATATCCCTCAAAGGGTCTATCACTGCTGCTATACCATTACTCTCAATATAATAAGCTGCTTCACTTAAACAGCCGGTATATAATTGTTTTACAAACATATTCCTGAGTTTAAGGCAAAGATACTCCAATGATCAAGCCAGAAAAGCAGATCATCATTAAAAAAGGCATTCTGTCAGTTATAAAATCAGCCTACGAGCGACTCTACAAAACCAACCACCTCAGTAAGGCGTGCATAGTTTACAGAGTAGAAGATGAATTTACCATCACGTGTAGTACTAACAATACCTGCTCTGCGGAGAATAGCAAGGTGTTGAGAGGCTACAGACTGCTCAAGGCGAAGCTTTACATAAATTTCTGTAACCGTCATTTTTTGATGATCGTCAAGTAATTTGATGATTTGCTGTCGAAGCTTGTGGTTGATAGACCTAAGTATCAGGGCTGCTTTCTTTGTGTGAAGAAAATCAACCTTGATAGGGGATTTCCCATTGTTTAAAACAACGGATTGTAATGATTGACTCATGACAATTAAGTTATGGGGGGTTAACAAACTAAAATTGCGTCTATAAAGATACAACTTTCTTTATCTATTTATTGTATAAAATTTATATACAATAAATAAATAGATCAAGATTTTGTCTTTCCCGAATTGTCATGGAAGGCTTTCAGATAAAAGGGTTCACTGTATGCAAGGTCTGCAAAAGATTGATCTGCAAAGGCTTTGAGGGCCAATTGTGCCAAATGACCTGCATGGTGATGGACGGTCTGGAACCTCGCATGCGGGTGGCTTAAAATTCCCTTTAATTTTTCAGAGCCGCTTCCCGTGAAGAGAATCGGGTGCTTTTCGAGTAGTTCGTGGAAGGAGTGATCATCAAGAATCATGGCTTGTGGGGTCATCGCCGCAGTGAGGTCATGCTGGTAAACAGCCGTGAAAACTTCCATTCTTCTTGCATCGATCATTGGGCAATATAACTGCGTAGCATCTTGTTCTTTTTCAATCGCAGCCCATGCCATTACTTCCAATGTATTGATGATGATCAGGGGTTTATTCAAAGTATAACAAATGCCTTTAGCACTTGCCAATCCAACACGCAAACCGGTATAACTTCCGGGGCCACCGGTTACTGCAACTGCATCCAGTTGTTGTAATGAAATGCCTGTTTGTTGTACCAGTTGTTGAATCGCAGGTTGAAGAAAAGCCGCATGATTTTTTTGATCAGGATTCGTTAGTTGAGCTAATACATGATCATCATGACTCAAGCAAACACTGGCTTGTTCTGTAGCAGTATCTATGTTCAATAAATAACTCATGACAGCGGTTTTTGAACTGCTGCTTCAGCGATCAGTGCAGGTGCAGGTGTATAACGATCATCTTCTTTTGATAACAATTCCAACAACTGAAGGATCGATCGAATGCCGATGAGATCACACCATTCAAAAGGTCCGTGCGGATAGTTGGTACCAAGTTTCATAGCTGTATCTATGTCTTGCTTGGTACTCACTTCATCACCTAATGCAAAATAGGCTTCATTGATGATCATAGCGATGACCCTTGCTGCGATCATTCCCGGTACATCCGGAACGATCTGGTACGACCAACCCAAGGCAGTTAATACGGTATCAAAAGGCAGTTGTTTTTTTGAAGGAACAATTTCCATCACAGGTCTTTCTAAAAAACTGTTCCACGCATTGATACGAATATAATTGTCAGGTAATGCGGCAGAATTCGTTAATACAGCATTTACAAATACCTGAGCATCTGTGATATTAGGAAATGCTGCACCATCAGATTCATAACAGAGATCGAACCAGGCATCGGCTGTATCGGGTAATACATCTACTCCCTTACGGAAAATGGTCACCGATGCGGGAATATTTCTCGAGAGAAAAGCGGTTGCCTGTTGTTCGCTGGCATTCAACACTATTTGCATCCTGCAAATTTAGGTTGGCAGGTTGATAGAAATGCAGCAATTTGCCAATCACTAAAGAAGTTATTATGTCGAAACAAATCATTAAAACCGACAAGGCTCCATCGCCGATCGGTCCTTACAGTCAGGCGGTAAAAGCCAATGGTATGGTGTTTTTGAGTGGTCAGGTGGCATTTGACCCTGTATCAGGGGAACTGCGTACCGGTGATCTTCAAACAGAAACCCATCAGGTGATGAAAAACCTGGCAGCAGTGATGGAAGAAGCACATATCACTTTTGAGCATGTAGTAAAGACCAGCATTTTCCTGAGTGATATGGCACATTTTGCACAGGTGAATGAAGTGTATGGCTCTTATTTTAAAGGTGATTATCCCGCACGCGAAACAGTAGCAGTAAAACAATTGCCACGTGGAGTGAATGTGGAGATCAGTATGATTGCCGTAGTGGATCTATAATACGTTTACCCGATAACAAGTTGCAAAAGAAACAGGCTTATTGGGTAACAGATGCAATAACCCCATTTCATTATTAAAAGCATTTGGAGCAGCACTGAGATTTTCAATGGCTATACTTTTCCGATGCTGGGGTGTATATACTTGCAGGTAAGGATAGTTGATCAATGGTTTGATCAATATGCTTACCTGCTTATTTTTTAGCTCACAATACCCTTCTTCTGTTGTGGGTAGCAGGAATGAGTTATCCAGAAAAATATCCTGTAAAGAATGACCTGCTATAAAACGATCATCTGTTTCTTCTTCACCTGTGGGGATCAATTCAGGATCAAACACCAATTTTCGGCTGGTATTGAATTTTAGTTCACATTCATCCACAGATTCACTGATAGTAAAATAAGGATGCCATCCATCGCTAAAAGGAATGGCTTTCTCACTATGGTTAACAGCAGTGGTAGTAACTGTTAAACTATTGGCAGATGTAAGCTCCCACTTCACATAAAGAGTATACTTAAAGGGATAGCCTGAGAAATGTCCATTGTATTGATGTTCTAGTTCAACACTGGCTGCCTTTTCATCGGCAACCAAATCCTTGATTGTATATACCGCATCATAAAGGATGCCATGCAAGGCATGATTACCCAAATAAAAACTATCCATGGTATATGACTGGTCATTAAAATCATAATGACCATTTTCAAGTCTGCATGCGAAGGGACTCATTTTCGCACTCTTAAATCCATCTGTAATATGAGTCATGGCGTGCTCGGGATCGGTAAATCCATCAATCACATTCAAAGATCCTTGGGCGGTTTGTACTAGGAAAGCATTCAATAAGCCCCCGAATGCAAAAATTTCAGCAACGGTACCTGTCGTCGTATCTGATAAACGGATGATCAGACGACTTCCTTCCCCTGTTGTTTGAATGGAAAATGGCATAAGGTAATTTATGTAAACATACCCCTCAAAAAACTAACGATTGTTAACCATTCGGCATAAAACTGCTAAATTTGCACCTCAGTGAAAAGTAAGGATATGTCGTATCAACCCCAGCATAAAATCAGAATTGTTACCGCTGCCAGTTTATTTGACGGACATGATGCTGCCATCAATATCATGCGTCGCATTCTTCAGTCAAAAGGAGCGGAGATCATTCATCTCGGACATAACAGAAGTGTAGCAGAAATCGTAGAGTGTGCCATTGAAGAAGATGCACAAGGTATTGCCATTACCAGTTATCAGGGTGGACATGTAGAGTTCTTTAAATACATGCGCGATTTGTTGGAGCAAAATGGTTGTGGTCATATCAAAATATTTGGCGGCGGTGGAGGAACCATTCTTCCCGAAGAAATCCGTGAACTGCACAATTATGGTATCACGAGAATTTATAGTCCGGATGATGGCAGGAAAATGGGATTGGAAGGCATGATTGAAGATGTGATTCGTCAGTGTGATTTTAATCTGAATGGAACGGGTGTATATCAGAAGCCGATGACACTGGGTGAAGTGAAAGACATCAGAACCATTGCCCGTAAGATTACGAATGCAGAAAATGGTGTTGGAGGAAACAAAGAACAATCAAATATAGGAGCGCCGGTATTAGGTATCACAGGAACGGGTGGTGCGGGTAAAAGTTCTGTGACCGATGAAATTGTGAGAAGATACCTGCAGTTGTTTGAAGACAAAACAATTGCTGTGATATCGGTGGATCCTTCCAAGAAAAAAACAGGTGGAGCTTTATTGGGAGATAGAATTCGCATGAATGCCATCTCTCACCCCAGAGCGTATATGCGCAGTTTGGCTACACGTGATGACAATACTGCTTTGAGTGCACATGTACAAGATGCGATTGATATCTGTAAAAATGCAGGCTTTGATTTCATCATTCTGGAATCAGCTGGTGTAGGGCAAAGCGATGCATCGATTCTAGATTTCTGTGATGTGAGTTTGTATGTGATGACACCTGAATATGGTGCAGCTTCTCAGTTAGAGAAGATCAATATGTTGGATTATGCCGATGTAGTATGTATCAACAAATTTGATAAAGCGGGTGCATTGGATGCTTTGCATGATGTGCGTAAACAATATAAGCGCAACCACAATTTATGGACAGCCAAAGATGAAGACCTGCCGGTTGTAGGAACCATCGCTGCACAATTCAATGATGCCGGTGTCAATGAGTTGTTCGAGAAACTCATGCTGACCATCGAACAAAAAACAAAAGTTTCATTTGGCAATTTTGCTAAAGAAGGACATACAAAAGATACTACTACCAAATCTCAGATCATTCCACCCAAACGTGTTCGTTATTTGGCTGAGATCGCTGAAAACAATCGTGGTTATGATCAGTGGGTGAATGAACAGGTGACGATTGCCAGTAAATTGTACCAAATTCAAGGTGCATTGGAAACAGTGAGTGGAGCAGTGGCAGCGGGATTAGAGGAAGTAAAAAAATCTTTTGAGAAAAAACTACATCCTGAATGTCAGCAATTGATTGTGCAATGGCCAGCATTGGTACAACAGTATGCTGCTGATTTCTTTGAATACAAAGTGAGGGATAAGATCATTCGTCAGCCATTGACCACAACTTCATTGAGTAATACACGAATTCCTAAAGTGGTATTACCCAAATACAAAGACTGGGGTGATATTTTACGCTGGCAGTTACAGGAGAATATACCGGGTGCATTCCCTTATACATCAGGTGTGTTTGAATTAAAGAGACAAGGAGAAGATCCAACCCGCATGTTTGCTGGAGAAGGTGGTCCGGAAAGAACCAACAAACGTTTTCACTATGTATCACTCGGACAGCCGGCGATTCGTTTGTCAACTGCATTTGATAGTGTGACTTTATATGGGGAAGATCCAGCTGTACGTCCCGATATTTATGGTAAGATTGGTAATAGTGGTGTAAGTATTGCAACTGTAGATGATGCCAAAAAATTATACAGTGGTTTTGATCTCTGTGATCCCAAAACATCGGTAAGTATGACCATTAATGGTCCGGCCCCGATTTTATTGGCATTTTTTATGAATGCAGCAATTGATCAGCTGTGTGAGAAATATATCGAAGAAAATGGTTTGTGGGCTCAGGTAGATACAGTCTTTACTGAAAAATATAAACAGGTTGCCAAGCCGGTTTACTATAATCCATCTTCACCGGAACGTTTACCGGAAGGAAATAATGGTTTGGGTCTTCGTTTACTCGGATTGAGTGGCGATGAAGTATTGCCGGCAGATGTGTATGCAAAAATTAAAGCAGAAGCATTGTCGCAAGTGCGCGGAACTGTACAAGCGGATATTTTGAAAGAAGATCAGGCACAAAACACTTGTATCTTCTCTACGGAGTTTGCATTGAAATTAATGGGTGATGTGCAGGCCTATTTCATTGATCAGAAAGTGAGAAATTTCTACAGTGTTAGTATCAGTGGTTATCATATTGCTGAAGCAGGCGCTAATCCCATTACACAATTGGCGTTCACATTGGCGAATGGATTTACTTATGTGGAGTATTACCTGAGTCGCGGAATGCATATCGATGATTTTGCACCGAACTTATCATTCTTCTTTAGCAATGGTATGGATCCTGAATACAGCGTGATTGGTCGAGTAGCCAGACGTATTTGGGCCAAAGCCATGAAGAATAAATACAAGGGAAATGATCGTTCACAAAAATTGAAGTATCATATCCAAACAAGCGGAAGAAGTTTGCATGCACAGGAGATTGATTTCAATGATATCAGAACCACACTACAAGCGTTGTATGCGATCTATGATAATTGTAACAGTCTTCATACCAATGCATACGATGAAGCCATTACTACACCAACCGAAGAAAGTGTAAGAAGGGCCATGGCCATACAGCTCATCATCAACCGTGAATTGGGTAGTGCAAAAACCGAAAACTTTATTCAGGGAAGCTTTGCAATAGAAGAATTAACAGATCTGGTAGAAGAAGCGGTATTGATTGAGTTTGAAAGAATCAGTGAACGCGGTGGGGTATTGGGTGCAATGGAAAGAATGTATCAGCGTAATAAGATTCAAGAAGAAAGTTTGCATTATGAAACTTTGAAACATACCGGCGAACTGCCGCTGATTGGTGTCAATACTTTCCTGAATAAAAAAGGTAGCCCTACGGTATTACCGGGTGAAGTGATTCGTTCTACCACAGAAGAAAAAGAACAGCAGATCCAAAACCTGCATGCTTTTTGGAAAAGAAATGATGGGAAGTCGGTAGCAGCGTTAGCACAATTGAAACAAATCGCCATTAATAATGGTAACTTGTTTGAAGCATTAATGGAAACGGTAAAATATTGTTCTCTGGGTCAGATCACACATGCATTGTATGAAGTAGGTGGACAATACAGAAGGAATATGTAAGAAGCATGTTGATTTCTGTAAAATCTACTATAAATTTATGGGTATGAAGTATTCATTCTTTCTTGTGTTCTGTTGTTTATTTTGCATGCATATCAGTGCAACAGCGCAGGTTCCTGCCAGACGATATGATAGTTCCATGAAAATTGGTAAGGTGGGATATAGAGTAACCTGTACCAATCGTAATCCTGAAAAGAATTCTATTAATATTTCACCAATAGGGTTTGATAACGCTGTACGTGATTTCAGTTTTGAAATCAAAGGGCGTATTCTACGTGCAGAAGTGGATGATGTAAATCGAGATAATTTTCCTGACTTACTATTATATATCTATCATGGAGATACGCTGAACAAGGGGAATCTTATCTGCATCAGCTCTGAAGCCAACAATAGTGTTGTTCCTATTGGTTTTCCTGATATAGTCGATGATCCTAAATTAAGAGATGGTTATCGTGGGTTTGATGAATTCAGAGTAATGGAAGGTGTAGTTACCAGAAGATTTCCTCTTTTTACAGCCGATAGTTTAGGTGCTCAACCTACCGGGAAAATGCGTCAGGTTATGTATCGTGTTGTGCCGGGTGAAAAGGGCGGATCCAAATTTCAAGTAGCGCGTACCTATGATTATGTGAAGCAGTAATCTTTTACCTGTTTGCTGTAATCACAATCTTAGTGGCAATCCGTTCTTCTCCTGAATCATCTCTTACCAATACCAAATACATGCCGCTGGCTACTTTAGCCCCGAGATAATTTCTTCCATCCCAAACGGCTTGTCCGCCCAAGGAACGGGTTTGATAAACCAGTCTGCCATTCAGTTCTGTAATCTTTACCAGCGCCTTATCTACCAATCCTCGAATAGCAATCGTACCATTGAAACCGGGAGGAACCGGATTGGGGAATACCAATACTTTATTTTGTGTTTCAGCAGGGGTAGTAGCCGTACTTCTGAAACTGCAAAGGCCTTCCGATGTGGCAATAAAAAGTTCGCCGGTAATAGGATCGATGGTTAATTTTCGAACATCGTTACTGAATAGTGGACTGTTCTCTGCAGTAAATCGATACACTATTTTTTCTCCATTGGAAGAAAGCAACCACAAACCATTGCGTGTACCCACCCATTTTCTATTGGCACCATCCACTGTCATGCATTGTACTACTTCATCACGAAACAGTAATCCGGCAAAACGATCTTGCTGAACAATGGGTTGAATGGCTTCACATCCTGCAGCAGAAAATGTGAGTTCCGGGCAACGAATGATGCCAATACCTCTATCTGTTCCCACCCATATGGCGCCATCTTTGTCTTTTACAATACTAAATACATTGGAAGAAGGTAAGTTGCCATTACCGTTTCCTTGTCTGTAATACTTCCATCTGTCATCAGCCAGATTATCAATATCGGTTCCGGGATTGAAACAAAATAAGCCATTGCCTTTCGGACTGATTGCCCAAATCTGATCAAGATCATCCGTAATCAATTGAGCGATGGCATTTTCGCTGTGTGTAAAAGGAATGGAGAAAGACCTCCAATTATTATCTCGTTTGCGTACGCTGAGATTTTGTGGAGCGCCATAATTGGCTACCCAGAGTTGTTGTTTGCTATCGAATACCAATCCACTCACTCGTGTACTGCCCGGATCACCAATAGCAGCTCTTAAACTACTGTTGTATTGTTTAAAAATATTGAACTGATCATTGGCAAAGCGAACCAATCCACCACCATAGCTCCCGGCCCAAATGGCTTGATCACGTGGATCGATGGCTACTGTGATAAAATCTAAAACAGAGTCCAGTATAGGTGTATTGAAAAAACTTCTAGAACTCCATATATTGTCTTTCAATACATAAAACCCATCTCTATTAAATAAATAGTTCCAAGCATCATTCACACTACCCGCAGTTGCAACTGTAATAATACCATTAGAAGCCAATTCACCGATGGCAACACCGGGAGGTCCGTTGGGGATGAATCTATCCGTAGTATTATTGGTTCTTGATAACCCACCAAAACGATCGGCCACCCAGATCTGTCCGTTGTCTACAATAGCAGATAATGGGAATGAGATGATACCACTGGCACCAATGGTTCTAGCGATGTTTCCATTGGTATTTAATAACAAAACCCGAGCAGCTCCGGAGCTTGTACGTTGACAAACCGTTAATTGATTATTGGCAGCAGTGATCGAAACAATGGGCCAGTTGCTATCATGGTATAAAAGCTGCCAGTTGGTACCGTTTTGAATGAATAAAGAATCTCCTTTTTGAACAATCACATTGTTATTGGCAACAATTACATTTTTAATACTGCCTGAAGGAAGTAGATTAGTGCCACTTACCAAAGTCCAGTTGCTGAAATTAGCGGGATTATTGACTGTAGTGCTTGCCGTTTTGAGTCCTTCTTCCGTAGCTGCGTAAAAGAAATTATTATATAGGGTAAATCCATTCACTTTCACCTGATTACCATTATTACCAATGATCCAGGTATCTCTGATTTCTCTTCGGTTGAGATCAGTAACAATGATACCAAGTCCGCTCGCCAAATAAGCCAGACCATTATGACAAAAAATCTGTTGGACCGATTTATCACCGGCAATGGTGCTATTGGCAATATCACGAATATTATAAACGATGCTGCCTTTCAGTAGATCGAGATTGCTATTGTTATATGCAATCACTAGTTGATTGGTACTGGCATCCCATCCTATACAACGAATACCGATATCATTTAGTCCGGTAACTTTTGAATAACGAGTGAGTTCATTGTTATCATCAATGGAAAATAATGCTTTGTTGGTAGCACAATACAATTGAGATCCTTTGACTACCTGAATGGTTTGCTGGTAGTTCAGGTGTTCACGCCATTGTCCAATCGGAGGTATTTGTGCAGTGATGATATGACTCATGAGTAAATAACCCATCAGCCATATCGCTATTCTACAAGTATATAAGCGATGTTTCATCGTCATAAGTAAAGTTACAGGATAAAAATATAGGTATTTCTACGACGAAGTTTTATCATAAAAATCAGGAGTTTTTACGGTTTTTGTGAAAGAGAAAGCAGTCTATTTTGGCATTCTAAATATTACACTATGTCGAGTCGAATTGCTATTGAGCAAATAAAGAAAATCAATCAGTTGATTGTGAAAAAAAATACAGGTAAGCCTGCTGAAATGGCTGTAAAACTTGATTGTTCACTCACAACACTATTTACTTACCTCGCTATGATGAGAACGATGGGGGCACCCATTCAGTACAATAAATTTAAGCAGACTTATTACTATGAAGAGGAGGGAGATTTTGTGATTGGCTTTATTGCTAGGTAAAGTTTTTTTTATACTCCGCAAGGCTCGTATTGAACGATAGTAGTTTAGCATCAGATTCATGGGCCATGAATGGGAGTATTGTCGGTAAGCCTTGTATCCCGCGCAGATACAGAAGAAGCGACTTTAAAAACTAAAACTGTTTTTATGAACCATCAAACATTAAAACTAGAGCCCCTTTCAGATCAAGAGCTGATCAGTATTGAAGGAGGAGCGATTCCATCCTGGTTGAAAAAGTTCGGATGGAGTGGTCTTATTATGGATGCCATAAAAAACTGGGATGAAATCAAAAGAGAGTTCAGTAGAGGATGGCATTTCGCAGATAATAAATGATTGCTAAACCTTTAAAACAAATAATCATGAAAACCAATAATCAATCAAGCATACATTCATTTGAATGTCAGTCACTGTCTTCAAAAGAGCTGGAAATAATTGAGGGTGGTGGTTTTTGGGGAGATTTATTCTACACAGTTGGTGTAACGTTTCGATGCTTTTACGAGTTTGCAAAAACTGCCGGAGAGTATCAGGCTTCATTACCACCAAGTTTGAAGAAATAATCAACATGAGAATGACCTCATGATTCAAGTGAGGTCATTCATTACAATACATTCTCAAAACTTATTTTAGTATGTCAATTGGTAAACGAGTATTGAACCTAATCGAACGGCTCACAATTTTTAAGTTGATCATTGGGGCCTATTTTATTAATTTTTTTGTTTCGGTCTTATTTGGGTATGTATTATTCCCAGAACAAGATGCTAATCCGAATCAACTACCTGATAATATATATTTTATTGCTTCAATCATTGTGGCACCATTTCTCGAAACTTGGCTGGTTCAATATACAATCATGGAGTATGGCTATAAATGGACAAAAAAATATGGGCCAGGGATCATAGTAAGTATTGTTGTCTTTTCAGTCTTACATCATTATTCAGTTCCTTATATGCTGAAGACATTGGTTACCGGAACTGTCTACACGTCGGTTTACTTTGTTTGTATGATTAGAAAATGGAATGGCTTTTTATGGACATCGATGGTACACATGCTGCATAACATAACAGCGTTAATATTTAACTATTTTATTGATGGATAAGGGAAAGGGGCCATTGCCGGAAGCCAATAATAGCATCCAATGCTATCTTGCCGAATTTTCGCCCTATAGCAAAGTCTTTTATGTATCACTGATCCTGATCGTATTCTTCGGACTTGCCATGCTGCCTTTTTGTTATGTCAACGTCATTACCCGTACCGAAGGAATCATCAGGCCCTTTCAGGAGCGAACTGTCGTTCGAAGCCTAATGAGCGCTACCATTCAGTCTGTTCATTGTGAAGATGGAAGCACAGTTAAAAAAGGAGATACTCTGATCTTGTTTCAACAATTGAATTATACGGCACAAAAAGAATATATCACACAAAAAATCAATAATTGTACAAAGCTGATCAATGATTTAAAACTACTTACGCAACCGGATGTGTGGAAAGATTCAACGATCAATAACCGTTTGCAAACAGCAGTCTATCGCTCTCAATACCTGCATTTTTATGATCAATTACAAGAGAAAGATATACTTAATAAAAAATTACAGAAAGACATACTCCTGTATGATCCGCTACTTCGGGAGAAAGTTATAGCACCTAATGAGTTTGCTGATATCAGGTTTCAGTTACTACAAGCGTCGGCCGTTTTTCAATTGCAGATTAGCAAACAAATCAGCCAATGGCAACAGGAATTGATTGAACAACAAAAATTATTAGTGGCATACAAAACTGAAAATAGTAATCTGTTAGCGAATGCACAGTCTTATATCGTAAAAGCCCCTATAACTGGCACCGTTTTAATGCAAGAACCTTTATATACAGGTGCTGCTGTTCTCCCTTCCGGAGAACTTTTATCTATTTCTCCCGCACAAGACCTGATTGTTGAATGTTGGATATCTCCTTCAGATAGGGTGACCATTTATCATGGACAGACTATTACCTATTCGATTCCAGAAATTCGTAATCAGATGTCTACGACATTGGAGGGAAAAGTTATTTCCATAGCAGAGGATTATACACTTGTTAATAATAAGCCCTTGTTCAGGGTTAAATGTAGTTTGAACCAAACAAGGGTTCAGTTACAAAATGGGTTTTCATATGTATTAGGTCGTGGACTTTTATTGGAGACAAGATTTCTTTTAGCTAGAAAAAGTTGTTGGGAGCTTCTTTATCAGCAATTATACGATTGGTTCAATCCTGGCACTCTTAGTCAATCCGCCGTATGAAGAGGAAGATAGTTTGTGTAAAGCAAAGAGATGTTACCGATTGCGGAGCTGCCTGTTTGGTATCCATTGCCGGCAGTTATGGGTATCAGTTTTCTGTTAGTAAAATCAGACAAATAGCCGGAACAGATAAACGAGGTACCAGTATGTTGGGTATGGTGGAGGCAGCACAGAGAATGGGTTTTCAGGCTAAGGCGGTACGTGCAAATCCTGAACTGATTCGTCAGATTCCACTTCCTTCTATTGCGCATGTATTATTGGAAAATGGATTGCAACATTTTGTAGTACTCTATCGAATCAGCGAACATCAGCTCATATATATGGACCCGGGAACGGGTACGCTGGTAAAGACAAAGCCCGATGCTTTTACTAAAATATGGAGCGGGGTACTTCTTTTACTGGAACCTTCAATAGCTGTATCTGGTTCTGCGTTTACTATCAGCACAAAACAAAGGCTGTATCATTTACTCTACTCCAATCGATCCTTATTGTTACAAGGATTTATGGGAGCCTTGGTATATACTATTTTAGGCCTTTCAGTCAGTATTTATATCCAGAAACTAGTGGATACCGTATTTGTGGATGGTGATTTGGGACTTTTGAATCTCATCAGTATGATGATGATCTTATTGTTGTGTGTTCAACAATACACGGGTACGTTTAAAACGGTACTTGGATTACAGATTGGACAACGGATGGATGCAGCACTCATCACCCATTATCTGCGTCACCTCTTACAACTCCCACAGTTTTTCTTTGATACCATGCGAACGGGCGAAGTGTTGAGTCGAATCAATGATGCTGTTATGATCAGGAATTTTATCAGTGATACAATTATGCAGGTAGTAGTGAATAGTTTGATCCTGCTCTGTTCTTTTTTATTGATGTTTTTTTATAGCAGTAAGTTGGCTTTATGGATGCTGGTATTATTACCACTTTATTCGGCACTCTATTTTCTGAGTAATAAAATCAACAAGTATTGGCAAAGAAAATTAATGGAAAGAAGTGCTGCCATGGAAACAGAACTGGTGGGTACTTTACAAGCATCAGCTACCATCAAGCGTTTTGGACTGGAACATGTAATGATGGAAAAAAATGAGATGCAACTTATTAGTTTATTACGTACCCTGTATGCTACCGGTACTAGAAATATTGCAGTTTCTTCTGTTGCAGAATTTTTGACAAAACTTTTTACCCTCTTCATTTTATGGATAGGCTCAATATTAGTGATCGAGCGAACACTTACACCTGGTACTTTGCTGTCTTTTTATAGTATTATCGGGTATTTTACCGGTCCTGTTTTGGTATTGATAGGAAGTACCAAAAGTTTTCAGGAAGCCATGATTGCAGCAGATCGCCTTTTTGAGATCATGGAATTAGAAACAGAAGAAGCTGCTCAGATCGGTCGTTATCAATGCGCTTTTAAAGTGGGTACAATTGTATTTGATAGAGTCAGCTTTCGATATGGTAGCAGACAAACAGTTTTTACTGATTTGTCTTTTCAGATCAACCCGGGAGCTTGTATTGGGATAGCTGGTGAAAGTGGATCAGGAAAATCTACTTTATTGCATCTTTTATTACGCTTTTATCCATTGCAAAATGGACAAATACGCATTGGAGAAACCGATATCAGTGATGTAAGTCTCACAGAATTAAGAGAAAAAATTGCCATAGTTCCACAAGAGACGGATATACTCTCAGGTACTATTCTTGAAAATATCTGTTTGAATACAGCTGTTGATATGGATAACGTAATAAAACTTTGTCAGCAAGTGGGATTAGATCATTTCATTCGTAGCTTACCGGAAGGGTATCATACCGTATTACAGGAGCAGGGGACAAACTTATCTGGCGGACAAAAACAGAAAATTGGTATTGTACGTGCATTGTACCGGCAACCATCTATATTATTATTAGATGAAGCCACGGCTTCATTAGATACCATCAGTGAATCTGTAGTGCAAGAATGTTTGCAATACCATCGTCGAAAGGGTATAACAATCATTCTTGTAGCACATAGGTTAACAACACTTAGGTTCTGTGACGAAATACTGGTATTGCAACAAGGTAAATTAATGGAAAGAGGTTCACATGAATACCTGATACAAAAGAAAAGCCTGTATGCTACTATGTGGAATCAACGGTAACGCTTACACGCTCACAATTCCATGTTTAATCGCAAAAATGGCTAGTCCAACCCTTGTTTTGATATCTAATTTTTTGAACAGATTATCGCGATAGGTATCGACAGTACGTGGACTGATATGCATTTCTTCAGCGATCTCTTTATAGGTTTTATCGGAGCAGATCCATTGTAAGAAAATGGTTTCATTCTCTGTAAGGCTGCTGAGTGGAGAGCCATCACCGAGGAATGAATCTTCATTGCTGATATAGTGCATGAGTTTATCACTCACTAATTCATTGATGAAATAACCGGTATCGCGGATATTTTCGAGGGCTTGTTTGAAGACTTTGGGTTTACTGTCTTTAAGTAAATAACCGCGGGCACCGTTTTTCAGCATGCGGATGATAGCAATATCATTTTCCAACATACTTAATACCAATACCCTGGTTTCGGGCATATTGGCTTTGATCCATTCAGCGGTTTCAAAGCCATCCATCAATGGCATATTGATATCCAATAAAACTATCGCTGGTGGCTTGTTGTTTTTCAACGCCTCCATGAATTCCTTACCGTTACCGGCTTCCATAATTACTTTGAAGCCTTCAAATGAATTGATCATTGAAGCGAGACCGCTACGAAGTAATTCATGATCGTCCACAAGTGCTACAAAGGTCATACAAAGGTTATTTCGATTTCGCCTGCAATATAATGGCTGTTCCGTTTCCCGGCTCACTTTTTATATCAACAGTGGCATGAATCATTTTTGCCCTGTTAAATATATTCTGTAAACCGATACCCGGTCCGGCAGTTTTAAATTTTTCCATGTCAAATCCAATCCCATTATCCGTTATAATCAGCTGAACTTCATTCTCGTTGCCCTCTATTTTTACAGATATTTGGTCAGCCTTGGCATGTTTCATGATATTATTGATGATTTCCTGAACCATTCTAAACATGATAAGGTCTGTATTCTTATCAATACCCGTGAAATTCTCCGCTACTGAAAGATCTGTTTTATATCGACCACTCTTCTGTAAATTATTCAAAAGTTGTCTGATAGACTCCACAATTCCTATATCCTGTATCCTATTCGTTTGTAAACTATGGCTCAGGTCGCGTAAGTCTTTAATAGCCTTTCCTAAAAGTTCATCCGTATGTTCCAGTTTCTCGTGCTCTTCAATATTCGTAAAGGTACTTAAGTTCAGTCTGACCAGACTTAATACCTGTCCAATATTATCGTGAATTTCTCTACTGATATGGCTAAAAGTTTGCTCCTGGATCTCTAGTTGTGATTTAAGGATGGTCTGTTCAAATCTGTTTTTCATCTCATCTCTTTCTTGTTGAAATTTTCTCTGGCGCCTCAGGAATACGAATACAATCAGGAGCAAGAAAAACCCGATCAGTACTAGAAATACAGAAGCTATAACGATGGTGATGAGGATGTCTTCCTGTTGTTTCGGCATAAAATAAAAGCTATACTGAACGAACCATATAAGATTACATTCAGACTATTTGTAATGTTCTGATAAATAATAATTCCTTGTTTTTGAAAATCACTTTTTGTAAGATACTCAACTAATGCGTTAATGATTACAGAGCCTAAATAGAAAATTAATAATCCAATTGTTATCCAGAAAAATGGCTGTCGCGATAGTCTTACATTGATTGATTCTGGAAGAATTGATTCATACAAAAAGAAACAACTATAAACTACCATAAAGAAAGAACCCAAGAGAAAAGTATAACTGTGAAAAGAAGTGGTAAGTCCTTGTATAAAGATGACATTCAGAATAAAAAGGATCAGATAAAATGGAATCAGTAGGATAATAATATAGCGAAGAACTTTATTATTAAGATGAATACGAAATAAAATAGAGTAAAACACAAATTCAGCGGCTGTGAAAATATTGAATAGTAAGAATTTTTCGTTCCTTTCTTTCCAAATCCATTTAGCACCCATCTCAACCAATGCTGTTACAATTAAGAAAGGAATGAAATAAAACATTGCATCATTTCTCTTCAAATCTTTATAAAAGAAAAGAGCAATTAAAAGACTGATGATTTCCAGATATAAATGCAGGTCTTGCATAATTGCTAATGTATATGATTATAATGAATAAACCCTTCCATTTTATAGGAAGGGTTTATTCATTATGGTTTCAATAACCCGATTAAGATTAAGGGAACAAACCACCGTGATTCAGGAACTTTTCTGATGCTTCTTCAAAATTACCTCTAACATTTCCTGTTCTGGTTTTTTTATCGCCTGAGAAGAAAACGGTAAGTCTACCTTTGTTTCTTCCCTCACCATAGATACCAAAATTCACATAAATATTTTTTGAGCCTTCTCTTTTCAGATTATTCAAAAAACTTTGAATGTCTTTCACTTCGAATGATACAGCGGTTGATGTATTGATATTTGCATTTGCATAATTAGCAGCAAGTTTAGCAGCTTCATTTCTGTCAATGATACCTGGAATATCAGACGCATTGACTTCCACAGCACCAATAGATTCATTTACTCTTGAGCTGTTAACTTCGTTAGCAACACCATCCTGTTCTTTCTGGCAGGCTACCAGAAGGATGGTAACTACTGACAGCAGTAAAACTGTGCCTAAAATTTGAAACTTTTTCATCTGTCTGTTTTTAATAGGTTTTGACCAAGGTTTAACGAAATAGGTGCTACAAGTTGTTTAGATGGGACTTATCCAAATTTTATTCCCATCAGATACAAAGTTCTGCTTTTTTTCTTATGAATACACTATTTATTCACCGAATATGAGCAGGTGTTTTCACTGAATTTATAATCGGTGTTTTAAACGAATATTTAAAATTATTATTTATAAATATGTTGATTATTATTTTATAAGATCATTAATTTGAGATATTGGCACTTATACTCTTTCGATTTAGTATATAAATGATTAGTAATACTAACGCTGAAATGCTTATAGTAATCGGAGAAATGAGTGGGGAAATGTAAGCAGATTGCTGTCGCAAAAATAGGGCCAATGCATACTGTGCAACAGCTATAACACATAACGAACACAGCACAATCCAAACATTGGATGGGAAAAATTGACGTGTTAGAAATGATCGCAATTGTGATGGCGAAGCACCTAAACTAATCAATAATTTTATTTCTTCTCTGCAAGAACTGATGGTGAGTTGTATAAACAAAGAGAAGATCAACATCGCAAATAAAAACATGAGTAATCCTGTTACACCAGTAATATTCACCACCATTTCTACAATTTGTCTGTACTTACTAAATCTGGTTTTATCCTGATCCGTAGTCAATTGTTTTTTCTTCAAATAACTGATCAAATCCGGATGTCCGGGATCTTTGGTTCTAATGATGATTCTGGATGGAGCATTACCTGTATTTTTTCCATACAAAGCATTGGCATGGTCCATGAACGATTGTGGAATCAATAAAGAGGATACCCTGTCGCTGAAGCCTACTACTTTACCTTTGAATACACGTGTTGTACCATCAACAGCATAGACATTCACATTGAAAAAAATCATTTTCACGATTTCCCGTGTTAACTGTGGTAAGCCTTGTGATAATGAGAATTGAAAATTATAAATGTCTAGAAACATACCCGGTACGATGATGGGTACATAAGCACTGTTTTCATTCCAATTCCATTCTTTTGTATTCACATCTAAGAAAGCATCGGGAACACTTTCAAAAGCAATATCTGTATAAAATGGAAAGACATCACTGCTGCTTTGAATAGATGCTTTGAAGCGACTGGTTGCTAAAACACCTACCGCTTCTGTAAATGGCTGTGCCTTGATATCATTAATTTCTTCTTGTGCAAGTACCGCTTTCCCTATATTCTGATCGGTCAGTATTTTATTGACAACTAAAAAATTGGCTATACTGTCTTTGTTCTGTTTTCCTTGTAAAAGTTCATTGTAGTTCACCTGTATCTGTACGGCTGCCAGTATCAATAATAATGCAACGGATAAGCCTATAATGGCCATGGCATATCGGGTTCTTCCGGTAGCTGTTCTAATTAATTTTTTTAAAAGTATATTCAGCTCATTCATAGTTGACTACTTATAAATTCAATATTTGATCGTATGGAAAATGATCATCATCATCCAGATCGGTAATGATAAAACCTGCATTTCTTTCTTTACATTCTTTCATGATCAATGCGGCAGCTTTTGCTGTATTTGCCTGATCTAAATGACTAAAGGGTTCATCCATCACCAACATGGAAAATGGATGAATCAGGGCTCTGATAATAGCAACTCTTTGCTGCTCTCCATAACTGCAAATACCGGCTTTTTGATGTAGGATATGTTGAACACCTAATTCCGTTGCCATACTAAAAATCTTTTCCTGATCGCAATAAGGTTTTTGTAAAACCCTTTTCAGTTCTATATTTTCAAAAGAAGTTAGGTTAGGAAACAAACGCAGATCCTGAAAAATAATACTGATCTTTTCTTGTCTGTATTGCGCCAGTTGTTCTGCAGGTAATTGTTGTAAATGCATTCCATCCCATTCTATTTTTCCGGTATAATCTTCGCGCAACTTGTATAAAGAATGGATCAATGTGGTTTTACCAGTACCACTGGGAGCTTTGATTTTTGTCCATTGCCCCGCAGAAAAACTAACAGTACGATTCCATACATCAGAACCTTGCTGCAGTACTTTATCTTTCAAAGGGGTAGGTACAACATTATGTAGTGATAGGATCATGACGCTAAGTTATCATTCAATAGGGTCAAATAAAAAGTCCTGCTACAACAGGACTTTTTATTTGACTCGAAAATTTCTATTAGTTCGTGCGGATGATTGCAGGGAAACCGCCGGGGAACATTTTCTCCTCCATTTCTTTTTGTCTGCGTGCTGCTACTCTCATGTCCACTGCGATATCTGTGATCAGACTGGTAAGGGTAACCAAACTGTTTTGTTTTTCGTTCTGCATGCGAATTTCAAATGTGCCCTTTATACTCTTACCATCAAAATTGTCTGAAGTACCGATAATGTCTTTGAAAGTTTCTTTAGCAGTTTTCATAGATTGATTATAATCTCCGCCATTACCATAAAATCCGCCAATTGTATTTGCTATATCGAAATAGAATACGGTTGATTTTCCTTTGAATCTATTCAGTGTTTCGGTATTGATGACAGCTTGATTATTGCCAGACATATACTGTGTATACGTCAGTGAATCACTCGCGATAACCAAATTTTTATCATCAGCCTGCATGTACATTCCCAATACTTTCATCAACTCCCCACTTTTGTAAGTGCTGCCATTTTTGGTGAAATAGCCCAGTTCGGTAGCTTTATCCATGAGCTTGGTAAAACTGGCTTTATCGCCAACAGGTGCATTCAGTATCATTTTACCCATTGGTTTTTTTACGGTCATTGCTTTTTCATCTTTTCTTTCCTGAGGTTCAGGCTGAGAAGAACCCAGATCAGATACTACAACTGCAATTTCTCCTTTCAATGATTTATACAAGTCCTGAACAGAGAATCCTGTTTTTTCCATCATGCCATTAACCAATCCTTCTACTTCCAATTGCTTCAAGAAACCACCAAAGATCTCCGGATTAAAGGAAGCCAACACGATGCCATTGATTTTATCTGAAGGATATCTCTCAATCATAGATAGATTAACCGTAGGCCCAGCATATTCTTTTAGGATATTGCTTACCAATGGGTTGGTGAAAGTGTTGGATTTAGCAACAATTCTACCGTCCTCAAAACTCAGCGTAGAAGCTGAATAGTTGTCTTTCAGTAATTCCTCTACTTTCGGTAAAGAAACAGGTAACATGCTCATTGCAGACAATGAACTGTTTGAAGATGTGAATGCATAACCATCCGCTTTCTCTTTAAACATACCGGTAAATTCTTTTACACTCGCCATTGATGCATCTTTCGCCTGTGTATAGTAAGTCTTTACCTGCTCTTTCATTTCAGCTTCAACGTTCTTCTTTTCGGGAACTTTGAACTGCATGGTTACAGTATCATAACTAGGTTGCTGACTAAAATTATAAATGGTTACGATTACGTTTTTCTCACTCCATGAAATAATGGTATTGTCTTCAGCTACTAAATAAGCATAATCTTTTTCCTTCACAATATTCTTATTCTCGATCTGATCTTGTTTTTTCAACCATGCTTCAAATTTGGCAGCATCTGTCAATCCGCCCATCAGGTTCATAACGGTAGTACCACCTTCAGGTGTAGATGGATTGCCCTTTTGAGATACGAAGAAGAAGAACTGACTTTGCCAGTTCATACCGGCATTGGTTCTAAACTCATTCAATTTTTCTTTGTCCTTCGAATCAATAGAATCGTTCTTAAATACACGACTCAGTAGTGTATCGATACTGATGCCTCCTTTGGTGAGCTTGTCCTGCATAGCACCCGGATCTAAAACGATCACGGCACTGGATGATTTAGGAATAAAGCGAGCCTCTTTTGGGCCACTACCTGAGCAGGAAGTAAATACCACCGCAATAACAATTACGGCTAAAACAGATTGCAGAGCAGACTTCATATGTATACATTAATGATTATAGTATACGAAGTTAAAGCCTACACAGTAATATTTACAGAAAACTGGTTTTACCTCATAATAGCTCCATAAATGGCTTCCTGTATGTTTGGACGCACATTCAAGCGTCCTAACTTATTGCCATTTCGGCTAGGATTTACCCGGTTGGAGAGAAAAATATAGATCAGTTGCTGCGACGGATCTACCCAAACGCAGGTTCCTGTAAAACCGGTATGACCAAAAGTAGCAGGGGAAACACTCAGGGATGGATAAGGTTCTTTCCGGGTGGCATTGTCTTTTTCGGGTTTATCAAAACCCAATCCACGACGACTGATCTCACTTTGATAGGCAGTGAATTTGTCGATCGTAGCTTTATTCAACAAACGAATTCCATTCAACTCTCCTCCATTGAGTAATAATTGGTACAGTTTTGCCAGGTCGTATGCATTACTGAATAGACCTGCATGTCCGGCAACACCTCCAAACATGGCAGCACCTTCATCGTGTACATCACCATGCATTTGTTGTTTGCGAAAATGAGTTTCTACTTCTGTAGGTACCAATACACTTAATGGCATCGACTCTCTGGGTTTGTACATGGTAGAAGTCATGCCCAAGGGCTCATAAAAAGTTTTGCGTACATAATTGTCTAAACTCATTCCACTCACTGCTTCAATGATTTGACCTAAAAAAATAAAATCATTATCACTATACACATACTTACCTTGTTCGGTGAGTTTACTAGATAGGATTCTGCTGAACATAGTATCTCTCCAATCATTGCGTAAGTATACATTTTCTGCAACGCGATAAGAATATTGTGCTGTGGGTGTTTGGGTGAAATATTGCGGGAATGGAATTCCGGTTGCCGTATCAATCACTTCACGATAAAAGGGAATAAATGGATTCAATCCGGCCTGATGTAGTAAAATGTCCACCAATTTTAAAGGCGCTTTATCAGTGCCTTTTGTCCAACTGAGGTAATCACCTAAAGTCTTATTGAGATCAATTTTTCCTTCTTCATACAATTTCATGATACCCATGGTAGTCGATGAAATTTTTGTAACGGATGCCAGGTCAAATACCATGTCATTATTCATGGGTATCGCACGATCGGTATTGGTATAACCAAATGCCTGATGATATACCACTTTTCCGTTTTTGGCCGCCAGCACTACCATTCCAGGAGCAGCGCCACTATCGATGGCGGCTTTAGCAATGGCTTCAATTTGTTGCAGTGTTTCACCTTGCATACCTACTGTTTCAGGTTTGGCAAGGGGGAGTATATTGTCATAAACAATACCATCTCCGAAACGAAATCCTTCACAAACAGTTACCGGTAATTTTCCTTTGGCATTGATTTTCCCCATCAACAGATCAGCAGCAGCTTGTTGAGTGATCTCATCATCTTCATAACAAACAACCAGGTTGTTGCTATTACAGATATATTGAACTGCATAAGGGTTTCCAAAAGCAAATGTGATCGTATTGTTTCCTTGTAACTTGTTCAATAAATCAAGACTGTTTTTGCTCAAGCCAAATTGATTGGCAGGTCTGCGATTGTAATTATGGAATCCTACCACAACTGCGTCATAATTCTTGAGTTGTTCAAGAATGCTGTTAACTTTTGTAATGGTATCCTTGTTTTCAAAAAAGAAGAGATCGGCGTTGAATGCTTGCTGTACGCGTGTTGCAAAAGCATTGGTTTTGTTGATACCGATACCCACAAAAGCAACTTTAGTAGCCTTAAGTGGCAATAGGTTATCATTGCTTTTGCGAAGCAAAGTCAATGCATTGGCAGCTAATAATTTTTTGATTTCATTGGTTTTGGCATTGAGGTCTTCTGCTAAATTTTCAGTATTGATCACTTGTTTTTTATGTAATCCAAGATGATATTTTGCCAATAATACTTTTTTAACCCTTGCATTCAGATCATCCCAAGTAAGTTTTCCTTCTTTAATCGCTTGTCTTACTTTTTGGATACTTCCGGGGATATCTCCGGGTAAACAAAGCATATCGTTACCTGCTATCAACGACATAACAGATGCATCTCCTTTGGGAAAAAATTTCGCAACACCCTGCATTTCCAGTGCATCTGTAAATGAAATACCTTGATAACCCAATTCATTACGTAGTAGGTCTGTTACATTTTTTGCGGATAAAGAAGTGGGAAGATTCGTGGTTGTATCAATAGAAGGGATGGCTAAATGTGCAATCATCATACTACCTACCCCCGCTTTGATCAATTCGCGAAATGGATATAATTCCAACTCATCCAATTGCGCACGTGTTTTATTGATCACAGGTAGATCATAGTGAGAGTCTACGCTAACATCGCCATGTCCAGGAAAATGTTTGGCACAAGCCATCACACCCACATCCTGCATGCCTTTCATGTATTGTACACCAAAGAGTGCTACTTTGTATTTGTCTTCACCAAAACTCCTGTCATTGATCACAGGATTCATGGGGTTGTTATTGATATCAATATCCGGAGCATAATTCACATGGATGCCTATTCTTTTACATTGTTCACCCACCGCTAATCCGAATTGATAAATCAGTTTTGCATCCGGAACTGCGCCCATCATAAGTTGTCGAGGAAAATTAATCACACTATCTAACCGCATACCCAATCCCCACTCGCCATCAATCGCAATCATCAAAGGCGTTTTAGCGATCTTCTGGTACTCATTCGTAAGATTGGCTTGGCGAACAGGTCCGCCTTGGAAAAAACATAGACCACCTACATTGTATTTTTTGATGAGGTCGGTCACTTCTTTCACATGATCGGCTCCGAGATTACTATGTGCACGAATGATCATCAACTGAGCGATACGTTGGTCTTTCGATAATTTGCGGAATTGTTTGCGTACCCATTTATCAGCTTCCGGGGTATGCTCATAAAATTGTTGAGCAGTGATGCTTGTGAAAATCAATGCAGAAAGGCAGAACAGAAAAAGTTTTTTCATATGGTGAGGTTCTGGGCACAAGTTAAGGATTCTACTTTATTTGCGGTTTTTTGCGGGTTTTAAAAATGTTCTAAATGATGCTGCATAAAAAACCCGCAGCTGCTGACTGCGGGTTTTTAAAGCGGTTGGAAACCATTATGCTTCACCTTCTTCTGTTTCTTCTTCAGATAATTTGAGTTCTACCTGATTGGCTTTCAAGATATTGAACCATTTCACCATCTTTTTCATGTCACTGGCATATACACGATCAAAATCCATATCAGCATATACTTTTTCAAAATAAGTCTTCACTGCTTTTGCATCATTTTCTGCCGGTAATTTTTCTTTGCTTTTTTCCATCGCCTGAAATACCTCTACGAGATTTACGTTTTCGCGTACGGTATATACTTCAATGCTTTCCAGGTGAGAAAAATTATGCACGCGACTGCTGACAAATTTGGTGGTTTTATCATCGAGTGAACGCACGATAGCTCCATCAGTCTTGCTTCCAAGCATTTCAAACAATCCGGGAAGTCCGGTAATAGATATCAATTTACTATACTCCATATACAAAATGTTAGGGCTGCAAAGTAAGGGAAAAAGCATCAGAGTTGGCAGGTCTATACAACTAAGTTCTCTTGAACGAATACCTGTAAAAATCATCACGCATAATCGAAGATATCAGCGCCAATGGTTGTATTCATCGACAGGTGGTTATAACTTGTGATGAGTGAAGCACTGCAAAGCCCATATTTTTTGTCTTGCTGAAATGACTTACACTATTTTTCATCAGAAAATTTTTTAACAAATCATATTATTATTAATCCCCCTGCAGAGGCACTGATCCATGTATGAAAAGAAAAGATTTTTTAAAGACTTTATCATTTGGAACCGCTGTATTGTATGCGCCTTCCGGACTGGTGGCACAAACAGAAAAAGTTGCGCCCTTGGATAAGTTATTGGTTCAAGAATTTGTGGGAGCGGGACATAATAACCTAGATAAAGTAAAAAAACTCTATGAAGAGCAGCCTGCGCTGGTGTATGCAGCACATGATTTGGGAGGCGGTGATTTTGAAACAGCCATAGAAGGAGCCGGTCATGTGGGTAATAAAGAAATCGCTCAATTTTTGATCGAAAAAGGAGCCAGAACCAATTTGTTTGTATTGACCATGTTGGGTAAAACGGAAATAGTCAAAGGCTTTATAGAAGCTTTCCCGGCTTATTTAACAGCTCGTGGACCTCATGGATTCACGTTGCTGCATCATGCACAAAGAGGAGGAGAAGATGCGAAAGAGTTATTGGAGTATTTAAAGATGAAAGGATTAAATGAAACAAGATCTAAGCTGTAATTCTAAACCACCTAAAACAGATATTTATGGAACATGCGATCAGTTGGTTTGAAATTCCGGTAACGGATATTAACCGAGCACAACAGTTTTATGAAACGATTTTTGATTTTAAAATGATTCCATTAGATCTACCCAATATCAAAATGCGCATGTTTCCGGTAGATAATAGTGTTGCAGTGGGTGGAGCACTTTGCGATAGTGGTGGTTTTCATAAAGTATCTGCAACAGATGGTCCATTGGTATACCTAAATGGCAATCCGGATCTTCAGATCATTTTAGATAGAGTAGAGGCTGCGGGTGGAAAGATCATCGTTCCAAAAACAGAAATATCTCCCGAATATGGCTTCATGGCTGTGTTCATTGATTCTGAAGGAAACCGTGTTGCATTACATAGTATTCCTCCAACATCTTAATACTTACCATATAAAAACTAAACACATGAAAATATGTATCATGATCAGTTGCATACTGGTCTTGTTTTGTAGCACTATTAGTATTGCGCAAACAGTAGCCCCCGATTCTGTAAAAGCACAGTTGATCAAAGATTGGGAAAGAGCCAAAGCCTACACTGCTGAATACCTCGCAGCAATGCCGGCCGATAAATATGCAGCTAAACCGGTAGAAGGTATCAGAAGTTTTGCAGAACAAATGTTGCATCTGGCACAGGGTAGTATTGGACTGTCTGCCAACGGCACCGGCAAAACCCGAATTTTTCCGGGATACAATATGGAAAAATCAGCAACTGCTCAAAGTAAAGACTCAGTAAGTTATTATGTAAATGCCAGTTATGATTTTGCGATAGAAGGTATCAAAGCTATGGATGCCAATCAACTGGGAGAATTGGTGAAGCGAGGTAATCTCAATGAATCCAGACTTAGCTGGATCATGAAAGGTTTTGAACACCAAACCCATCATCGCGGACAGTGTACTATTTATATTCGATTACAAGGAGTGACACCGCCGAATGAAAAACTTTTTTAAGATTTGAGTAAGTAACGTTTTTGTTACCTATATTTGATCTACAATATCAGAAAGAATAGGCTGCACAAAATATGCAGTCAATGAAAATCAGGGAATTACTTCAAAAACTAAAAGAAGATGGATGGGTGAAGAAAGAACAGAAGGGGAGTCATCTTCAGCTTGTGCATCCGAATAAAAAAGGTAAAGTAACGGTTCCAATACATGGTGGCGATATTCCTAAAGGCACGTTAAATGCTATACTGAAACAAGCAGGGTTAAAATAATTTCCTAAGATCAACTCTATTAACTGATAATTGAATCAATTATGCGTAAGCTAAAAAAACTACCATTAATTCTCGAAAAAGATCGTAACAAAATATGGGGTCGAGTAACTGTTGGTAATCATCTTATTGTTGACCATGCCAATAATGTGACATTACTGGAAAAAAAGCTAAAAAAAGCGTTGAAAGATTTTGAAAAAATAGATGATGTTGAATTTGAATATAGTTATGATTTAACCATGTTCTTTGAGCAGTTTAATTTTCTTAACCAATCTAAAATTGCAGCATTGGCAGGAATTAATTCGAGTTTAATAAGACAATACTCATCAGGACATAAACAACCATCCAATGAACAGGTGGTAAAAATTGAGGCTGCTATCAAAACGATTGTTGGGCAATTAAAAGAGGTTCGGTTGTCGACAAAATCTTATCTCTAATGGATTGTTTGAATTAAGCCACAGATTCATCCGCCAAGGCGGGTGAATTGGTTAAACGTGGTAATTTTAATGAATCCAGACTTAGCTGGATCATGAAAGGTTTTGAACACCAAACCCATCATCGCGGACAGTGTACTATTTATATTCGATTACAAGGAGTGACACCGCCGAATGAAAAATTATTTTAGTATTTTAGAGTTATGAGCAGAAAGTTAATTATTCGCCTTTCTTTTGCAGTGATAATTGCATTAGTGATTGTGATTTTCTATCTGATGTCTAAAACAGATCGAGGTGAGTGGGTTTTTGCTATTATCCTTACTCTATTTATGGGAGAAGCGTATCTGTTAATCCCTAAAAAATGGTTTGCGAGATTTAAAAGAAAAGAAAAGAATCCGTTGATTGATTAAGTATCTATATATAATAGCCACAGATTCATCAGCCAAGGTTGACGAATCTGTGGCTAATTCTTTTCTTTACTAATCAGGAAATAAAGTCTTATCAATATTAGGAATCAACCGCAGCGCATTTTTATAATATACTTTCTTCAACACTTCATCACTCAATCCCATTCCATACATTCTCCAAAAAGCATGGTATTTTTTGTGATAAGGAAAATATTCATCTGTAGTTTCCAATACGCGGAAATAAGTGGTATACTCTTCCGGAACCCAACTGTCCTTTCCAAACATGATACGGTCCTGGTACTTATCAAAAAAAGCTTTCGCTGTTCTTGGTTGTCTGCCTAGTTCTGCAATGACTGCCCCAAACTCTATATACATATTGGGCATGTCATCTAATAAGCTGCCGAGTTTAGCGAGGTTATTGGGATACCATCCAAAATGTGCAGCAATGAAATTGGTTTTTGGATGACGCTTGATGATATTGTGTTGCTGTTGTATCAAATCAGCCCAAGGTGCCGGATCAGTATCACTTCTCTTGCGATCGGGTCTGGTAGCCAATTCCAGCCAGCGTTCGTTTTGATCATCTAAGGGTTGCCAGAAAGGTTCGGGGTCGGCACTATGAATCAGCACCGGTATTTTTAACTCGCCACATTTTGCCCAAATAGGATCCAATCTTGGGTCATCAATACGCAATAATTTACCGGTATTGTCTTTGAAAGAGAACCCTAAGTTCTTGTATACTTTCAGTCCATTGGCACCGGCTTTTACATCGTTCTCTAATTCCTTCACAGCTCTTTCTGCCCATCCGGGTTCTCCCACACCAATGAATGACACATTGGTAAAAAGAATGATCCTGTTGGGCGTTGCTTTCTTGGCATTGGCAATGGCATCAGCCAAATATTGTGGATCCTGTAAACCAAATTGTCCATTTACAGATTTAAATCCCCTGCCACTTAAATTCACCATCACACGCATGTTCAGTTCATCCATTTGTTTCAACAATGCTTTTACATCTTGTGAAGGCATGTTGAATTGGTGATTGTGTACATCAATAAATGGAAATTTAGCTTTGGTGATTGTATGTTCCGGTACTACGAGTGTACTTTTCGGCTCATATTTTTCAAAGTCCATTTTGGCATTCTGTGCCATTAAAGAAACTGCACAGCTTAGCGCTGTGATGGTAAAGATCAACTTCATGTGTATATGATTTGAAAACGAAAACTATTCCGATGAATTGATAAGCAATAACCACTCTTATATCTTAACGTTTCTTTGTGCCAGTTCTAACCTTGTTGTATCTCACTTAAAACAGCATCCAATCTGCTTTTCAGTGTGTCATAATCAGTGTACCCCCTTGCCAACAAATGAAATTTTGTTTCACTGATTTGTATCAATACGCAAGGATAACCTGTTACTTGCAATTGTTTCACCAGTGAAAATTCATAATAAGCTTGTTCTTTATAAGTATCACTTTTCAGTTTCTCATAAAAAGTTTCAGGGTGGATGCTGTATTTCTCCAGCAAATGTCTGTAAGCTTCATCATCTGTTAAATCTCGACCTTCAAAATGTAATGCATATTGCAGATCTGATGCGAAACCTACCTGCTGATCTGGATAGAACTCTTTGAAAATACAAAGTGCAATGGCCGGTTTTTCAGAATGGGGAAACCAATCGCTCAGATCCGGATGGTTGATATGCCATAAATAGTCGGGGCCGAATGTAATACCAGTATATTCTTCAACAGTCTTGTATGCTTTTTGAATATATCCTGCTGTAGCAGCAATGGAAACAGGTTCTTCCGGCAAAATCATTCCCCCCGATAATACTTCAATGGGTAATTGAGGATAGTTTTCCTGAATTTGTTTCATTACCGGACTAAATCCATAACACCACCCACAATAGGCGTCGTAGCAGTAGAAGAGCGTTGGAGTCATGGGGCAAAGATAGTTGACAGTTGATAGTTGACAGATGATAGATAACGAGAATCTTTTTTCTTCTGCCAACTGTCATCTGTCATCTGTCAACTTCTTCCTTATTTTTGCATCAAACTTTGCAACTATGCCTGGATTCGAATTATTTGGTGCTGAAGAAAGAAAAGAAGTGAATGATGTGCTGGAAACAGGCATCCTGATGCGTTATGGATTTGATGGTCCACGGAAAGGAATCTGGAAAGCCCAGGAACTGGAAAAAGCCATCACTGAAGTATTTGGTTGTCAATATGCTCATTTGACGTCAAGCGGAACAGCAGCATTAACCACTGCTATGGCTGCTTTGAATATTGGAGCTGGTGATGAAGTGATCATGCCTTCTTTCACTTTTGTGGCGAGTTTTGAAGCGGTATTGAGTGTGGGAGCGGTACCGGTGCTGGTAGATGTAGATGAAACATTAACGCTTTCACCTGCTGCAGTAAAAGCGGCGATCACGTCAAAGACAAAATGTGTGATGCCCGTTCATATGTGTGGTAGCATGGCTGATTTGGATGCATTGAAAACGATTTGTACTGAACATAACTTGATCTTATTGGAAGATGCTTGTCAGAGTATTGGTGGAACTTATAAAGGAAAAGCTTTGGGTACCATCGGTCATGCAGGCACATTCTCTTTTGATTTTGTAAAAACCATTACTTGTGGAGAAGGTGGTGTGGTGATGACCAACAGCGAAGAGGTTTGGACTAAGTGTGATGGTTATACCGATCATGGGCATGACCACAAGGGTGTTGATCGCGGTGCTGATCTGCATCCTTTCATTGGATACAACTTTAGGATCAGTGAATTGCATGCTGCTGTTGGATTGGCACAAATCAGAAAACTGGATACATTCCTGAGCTTGCAACGCAAGCATAACAAAGCATTGCGTGCATATCTGGAAACCATACCGGAGGTAAGCTTTAGAAAAGTGCCTGATGAGGCAGGTGATAGTTGTAGTTTCTTGAGCTGGTTTTTGCCAACTGAAGCGTTAACAAAAGCAGTGATCGCTGAAATGAAAGAGCAAGGAATACTCGCTGGTAATTTTTACTGGTATGCGAATAACTGGCATTATATCAGTAAATGGGATCACCTGAAAAATGCTACTACTTTAAACAAACTCAGTGATGTTCAACAACAGGCATTATTGAAATTGAAAGACAGTTCATTTGCTGCGAGTGATGCGGTGATGAGCAGGTGTATTTCAACCGCTATTAGCTTGTTATGGACAGAAGAGCAGATCAAAGAGAAGGGTGAAAAAATGGTAGCAGTAATTAAAAAAGTATTAGCAAGCGCCACAGTTGATGCCTGAGCCTAAATCATATACTGCTTATTATAAACCGGTACCCCTTAATTTCTGGTTTTATTTTGGAGTCGTTATCTTTTTACTACTTATCGGATACAATGTTTTCCGAATGATAGCGCCTTTAGATTCTGATGATTTTTTGGATCAGTGGTTTGTCCCTTCTGCCCATGTAATTCTTTTTTATACTCTTCTTGAAAGATCGTACAAAAAGTATAAAAACAGTAAGGTGAACAATTGTTTCATTCAAGTTGATTCGGAAGGCATCAGTTGGCGTATCTACGAGGCGAATTATCATGTAAGAGAAAGTGAAATGATTGTTTGGAGCGATATAAAGAAAATAGTGATCGATGATAAAAAGATCACGGTGAAGTATATGTCTACCTACTTTTCAGATGGTATTCCCCTTGAAAAATTAGCTGAAGAAGATAAAAATTTATTGATCGAAGCCTTGAATGATCAGGTCCAATATCGATCTATTCCTTACGAAAGTCGGATGGCCGCCTAAGAGAAGCAGGTATGAATATTGACTGCTTTCCTTCCAATTGATTGACATGGTCTAAGCTGCCCAATCGAAAGCGAAATGGCACTTTGGTGAGCTTTTCGATTTGCAACTCTTTTTTGCAGAAAAATGATAAGTTTTTGCTGTAATGATCTTCGGGCAACAAACGAAAGCCGGTATTGCGTAAACTATCTGTCAATATGGGTTTTGATTGTACAGGTGTAATGTATTGCGCTTTCGTGCAAATCACTGTAATTAGGAATAAATTCACAAACAAACAAATCCGTTTCGCCAACATCTTGCAATGATTGTACGTAAATTTACGGCGTTTTAGCATTGTGAGATGTTAAACAAAAAAAGAGCTGAATGGGATTGATCATTTGTATTTTGAGGAAGATATGTCGTTAAGCCAGTCGTTACAACAGAAATTATTACAGAAATTATCTCCACAACAGATTCAACTCATGAAACTGTTGCAGATACCTACTGCCAATTTGGAAGAACGTATCAAAGAAGAACTGGAAGAGAATCCCGCACTGGAAATGGATGAAGAAGGTCATGCGGATGATTTTGGGGACGACATGAAAGATGAGTTCGAAAATTCACCCGAGGATGAGTTGGATCCTGATGGAAGTTCTGATGAGTATGATAATGTAGATATCAGTGAATATGTAGTGGATGATGACGGTGAAATAGCCGACTATAAAATGAAGGATGATAATTATCCGGAAATGGATGATCAGAAAGTGATCCCTATTCGGGTAGAGACCAGTTTTCATGAATTGGTATTGAACCAATTGGGTATGCTGGAACTGGATGAAAGAAATTATAAGATCGCTGAACAGATTGTGGGAAGTTTGGATGATGATGGGTATTTGCGTCGTGAATTGACTTCCATTGCGGATGATTTGGCTTTTCGTCAGGGTTTGAGTGTGGAAGAAAAAGAAATTGAAGATATCATTCAGCAAATACAGCAGTTTGATCCGCCGGGAGTTTGTGCGAGAGATTTGAAAGAATGTTTATTGCTGCAACTGAAAAGAAAATTAAGCGAAGGTATTTCTGTAGAACTAGCGGTTCAAGTACTCTCTAAATATTTTGATGAGTTTACCAAAAAGCATTACGAGAAAATTCAGCGTGGATTAAATCTGACTGATGATCAGATTCGTGATGTTATCAATCAAATCATTAAGCTGAATCCCAAGCCCGGAGGGAATATTGGAGAAATCAATAAAGCTGAAAGTTATATTGTCCCTGATTTTTTTATCCTGAATAATAATGGCAAATTAGAGTTAACCCTCAACGCTAAAAATGCACCTGATCTTCGTATCAGTGAAGGTTATCGAGATATGTTGAAGGAGTATGATAAGGGCAGTAAGAAAGACAAACGACAGAAAGAAGCCGTTCTTTTTATCAAGCAAAAGATCGATTCTGCCAAGTGGTTTATTGATATGATCAAGCAGCGTCAGGATACATTGATCGGTACCATGAGTGCGATCATGAAACACCAACAAGAATTTTTTCTTACCGGTGATGAAACGACGATGCGCCCCATGATCTTGAAAGATATTGCAGAACTTACCGGATTGGATATATCTACCGTAAGCCGTGTTGCGAATAGTAAGTTTGTGCAAACAGAATTCGGCACGTATCGATTGAAATTTTTCTTTAGTGAATCACTCAGTACAGACAGTGGTGAAGAAGTGAGTACCCGAGAAGTAAAGAAAATTTTAAGTGATATCATAGAAGCTGAAGACAAGCGTAAACCCTTGAGTGATGAAGTGTTAACAGAAATGCTACAGGAAAAAGGATACAATATTGCACGTAGAACCGTTGCCAAATACAGAGAGCAACTGAATATACCTGTAGCGAGGTTACGCAAAGAGTTGTAGTGATATCCCTACTTTTTTACAGAATCTCCCGAAATGCTTGATTTTTCTCGATTTCAAGGTAACAATCTTGTTGTGTTTTAGTACCTTTATTGTATCTGCAAGGGCAGCTAAAATTCAATATCCATCCACGTGAAAAAGCGAAATGTATTATTTCCTTTATTCATGGCTTTATGTATAGCCATGTCTCCCTTCCATCTGTATGCATCATCTGCTGCAGATACTACTCGTTTTATTATTCAGTCTGACACAACCATTTGTAAAGGGGTATCTGTACAACTCGAACTTAGAGATCCTTTGCCTAAAGACACTGTATTGCCGGGTGTATGGAAACAACTCATTAGTGGTAACCAAATCAATCCATCATCATTTAATATCAAACCTTTCGGATATGATAAAGTAAACCAATATCTCTATTCCATCATCAACAGAACGGTGACACGTTACGACCTGAAAAAAAATGAAGTAACCATTATTCCTGCCACCAACTGGCCGGGCGACTATTCTGACTTTGTATACGATTTTACCAATAACCGTTTATTATGTTGGAGAAGCGGGAGAGACAATATTTATGCATTGCCTGCAAATGGGGGTTCTTGGACACAAATAGGAGCCGGTGTAACAGATAATGAATGTTATGGAGCTTCTGCCTACTGGAATCCATTGCTGAATCAGCCGGGTATTTATGGCGGTTATGGTTCTGCACAGGTGAAGAGTTGGATTTTTGAGCACAATGGAACTGCTTGGCAGATGAAAAAAAACAATCCTGCGATCGATATGGCTCCTCCTAAAGGGGGCAATATTGTTGCTGGAAATAAAGACGGCTCCAAGCTTTATCTTTTTTCCGGACAAGGTAATTATAGCGGCAGTGAATTAACAGGAACTTGTACACTTGGAAGTCCATGGGCAACTGCTACAGGGATTTTCTGCTGGCTGAAAGACTTATGGGAATTGGATCTTAATACTTATCAATTCAAGAATATACTGCCAGTTAATGATCCGTCTATTCAGTATGAAGGAGCATTGGCTTATGATTATGACAAATCGCGATTTTTTCTTTTTGGTGGATTTCAGCCAACAGGAGATTATATCCGCAATCAGTTCCTGAATAACACGAATAAGACTTTTCGTTTTCATCCATCGAAAGATGCTGGATTTACAGAGTTTCAGGCAGAAGGTTCTGTGCAGCCCCCGGCAATGGCTAGAACATCATTACCGACTTATGCCTATTACGATGAAATAGATAAACGCATTATTTGGGCCAGGTTCGATGGTATCTGGGCTTACTATCCGGATTCTTCTACAGCTCCCATTCCTGATACCAGTTATAGCTGGTCTACTGGAGCAACTACAAAAAATATTCAGGTAGAACCAGTGCAAACAACCAGGTATACAGTTACAAGAACCATTGGTACAACAGTTTCGAAAGACAGTATTCTCATTACAGTAAATGGATTAACGACATCATTGACCGATAGTGTAAAAATTTGTGCCGACAGCACTTTATTAGATGCAGGTGCAGGACCTACTACTTATCTCTGGAATAATGGATCTTCTACACAAAATATCTGGGCAAAACAAAGTGGTCGGTATATCGTTACAGTTTCTGATGGTATCTGTTCTGTTAAAGATTCAACAGAAGTATTGCTCGGTGCTGTTGTGAATGATTTTGTCATCAGAATGGAGAAAGATTCTGTTTGTAATGGAGAATCGGATTCTTTATTTATTCCCTCACCACAAAATGGCGTTACATATAAATGGTATGTTACCGGTAATCCGTCGGCAGTACATACCGGAGAATACCTGAAACTGAATTCAGTTGTGGCTGATACCACTTTTATGGTGCGTGCAACCGGCAATCCTGATATATGTCCGGCAAAAGCTGCCAATGCTACTATAGTACTAAGAAAAAAGATTGCTTCGCCCATTGTTCAATCAGATAATATTACCGGAAGTTCCTTACGATTTAGGTGGAATGCTGTTGAAAATGCTATTGGCTACAAACAGAGTATGGATAGCGGCATTATATATAATGATCCTTCATCGGGCTTTCAGGGACTACAGCATACAATCAGCGGATTACAGCCTAATCAAACCGTGAAGATATGGGTAAAAGCCATCGGCAGAAATTCGTGCGAAACCAGTGATAGTGTGAAAGCCGTAGCCACTTCGTTGAATCCTTTTGGCGATGGGATTTATGTACCCAATGTTTTTACTCCGAATGGAGATGGCATCAACGATTTTTTCATGGTGTATGGCAATACCATTGAAACCATGCGACTGGTGATTTATAATCAGTGGGGACAAGAACTGTTCATCAGTACCGACAGACAGAAAGGGTGGGACGGAACCTTTAAAGGTAACCAGTCGCCGGCAGGGAGGTATTCTTATGCGCTGGAAGTAAAAGCACAAAGTGGTAATAAAATAACAAAAGCAGGTTCTTTTAACCTGGTCAGATAAAATTAAAACAGATCCATGCATGCGTAGATATTTACTCATATTGAATCTGGTGATGGTATTATTCATCAACAGATCAACAGCGCAGGTTGATGCACATTTTACCCAATATTATGCGCATCCATTATGGCTGAACCCGGCACTTACAGGAGTGAATGATGGCTTTTACAGGGTAACCGCTAATTATCGCTACCAGTGGCCTTCCATTTCCTCTCCATTTATTACCAAAGGTATTTCAGGTGACATCAGTGTATCGGATGCTTTTTCGGTTGGAATGACAGTGCTGAGTCAAACTACAGGTGATGGCGGGTATTATTATAACAATGGTTATCTATCTGTTTCCTATAAAGCCAGATTAACAGAATACAAAATAATTAGTGGTGGATTTCAGGTAGGTATGTTGAATCGGGGAATCGATCCGGGTAAGTTTCAATATGGAAATCAGTATAATCCATTCATAGGCTATGACCCAACCATTCCATCCAATGAACAATTTATGCGTATCAATGCTACAGCTTTAGATGGAAGTCTGGGTCTTATGTATTTTGATGCAGAGCCTGATAAAGCAGCCAATGCATTTTTTGGTGTAAGTGCTTATCATCCTACACAACCCCGCAATCAATTTCTTGCCAATGGTAACAACAATAAAATTCCCATGCGATATGCACTTCATGGCGGAGTAAGGATGCGAATGAGTGATCGGGTAGATCTCACGCCACATGCAGTTTTGCTGAAACAGGGTGATGCCAGTGAAATTACGGGCGGGTTATCTATGAATATGCAACTGCAGGAGGGAGCTGATCTGCTTTTAGGAACAACCTATCGTTTAAATGATGCAGTGGCACCTAATATTGGTATTCACCTGAATGGGCTGACCATAGGATTCAGTTATGATATCAATATGTCAAAAATGAAAAGTGCATCCTCTGGTAATGGAGGATATGAATTATCCATCAGTTTTATTGGACGAAGAAAAATTACGGATTCGAAGTTTGTATGCCCAAGATTGTAAGCCCTAAATATTGTTTGCTATTTATTGTTGTATTGCTGTCTTTAGTACACAGTAAAAACACATTGTATGCGCAGCGTGCTAAAAAAATATTGAAAACAGCCGATGCCGCATTCAAGTCAGAAGATTATTATCAGGCGTCGAGGTTATATGCAGTTGTTTTGTATGATAGTCCGTTGGTAAAATCAACAACGGGTCTTGTTTATCCGCATCAGGCTGTAAGCCGAAGAGGGAAATTGAAACCGGTAGAAATAATTAGAGCTACTTATCAGTTGGCTGAATCTTATCGTTTATACAATAATAATGGAGCGGCTCTATTGGCATACAAGGATTACCTGAATTTCAGGGATAGCAGATTTCCACTGGCTCAACTCTGGTACGCTAATACCCTTTTGGCGAATAATGATCCGGTCAACGCACAAAATGCTTACAATGTTTTTTTAAGTAAATACCCCAAAGAAGATGAGTATGCAAGTATGGCTCGCTTGGGTATTGTATCTTGTTTGTATACCATTCAAGAATTAAAAGAAAATCCGCGGGCAACGGTTATGAAAAGTGCCTCGACCAGTTCTTCCGATGGTTCCAATTTTGCCCTTGAAAAAATCAATGATAGTATCATATGGTTCACGAGTTCAAGACATGAGATGGTCAAAAAACAAAAAACATATCCTGTACGGCTTTATACCGGAAATGAGTATACCGGATTGGTAAAAAAAATGGTTTCGGGTGCAGATGATCAACTGAATATGGGGGCTTCTTCTTTGTCGGCCGATGGATTAACGCTCTATTTTACCGGTTGGAAAAAAAATAAGAGTAGTGCAACAGATGAATACCAGATCTATTACCTAGAACGCAGTTCAGTATCAGCACAGTGGGGTAAACCTGTGGTATTGCCGGCTCCGATAAATGTTAAGGGGTATAGCTCAAAACAACCTTTTATTACTGTTGACGGGCAATATCTTTTCTTCTCATCCAATCAGCCGGGAACGAAGGGCGGCTATGATATCTGGATGGTAAAAATGAATGGTAAAACACCTCAAGGTGCTGCCATCAATGCAGGTGTACATGTGAATACGGTGAGAGAAGAAGTGTCGCCCTATTTTGACGCCACTGATAGTAGTTTATATTTTAGTTCAGATGGTGCGATAGGTATGGGTGGGATGGATATTTATAAAGCACAGGGTACTCCTTTTCAAAATAACTGGTCAAAAACGGTTAACCTGGGACACCCCATCAATTCCGGAAAGAACGATCTATACTACAAAAAATACAAAGGCTCTGATACAGTATATTTCAGTTCAGACAGAGCATCTTCCTGCTGTCTTGAAATATTTAATGCTATACTGCTGCCCTATACTCCCAAAAAAGATACGGTATTATCAATACCAGTGAAGCCGCAACAGCCAAGACAGGATACGGTAAAGCCTGAACAGCCTGTTGTGCAACCCTTCATTAAAAAAGATACCGTTCAAACCATCAAACTTACACCTGATTCTATAGAGGCCATTGCCACAAAAAGAATGTATGTGAATTATAACTTCGCCAGCGCAAAAATCAGAAGTATAGATATTCCTGTGTTAAATGAAGTAGTGAAGCAGTTACAAGAAAATCCTGAGCTGAATATTGCGGTAGCTTCCTTTACAGACTGTATAGGTTCCCGCGAAGCAAATATCAACATGTCAAAGAAGAGGTCAGCATCCGTACGAGCGTACTTGATAAAAAAAGGTATTGATCCGGCGAGAATCAATACAGATTATTATGCCAAGCGATATTTCTTAATGGCCTGTAAGGAAGATGCTTCTTATGATAAAGCTGTACAAATAGCCAACAGAAGGTCAGACCTTATACTTACAACTGATAAAAACCCGCGTTGGGTTCCATCCGGTGAAGAAATAGGAGCGGATTTATTTGGCAATCAGTCAGTAGTTGCCACCACCACTGCTGAAGCTGGTAGTAAATTAGTAAATGAGCAATCTGCAAAATCTTCTGTGAATAAGCGTACCAATAGTAAACTTCAAAAAAATGAAAAAGAAAGTGGTGGACGTACGATAGCTGAAAAGAATGTCATTAAAGCGGATACTGTATTGCCGGCAAAAGAAAAAATCAGACAAGAAAAATCTACTAATAAGATAGCGGTTCAACAGCCGGCATCTGTGCCTGATCAGAAAACGAATACAAACAAAGGGGTTAATCAGCAGCAGAAGCTAGACATCAGCGAGTTACTAGAATTTGTTCCAAAGGTTAAAGCTAATAATCTCGTAGATGAAATGAAAATGCGTATACCGAGTAAGCCTTTATTTGTATATACTACATCTGACTCTGTGCGAGTGGATCTTTTTGATAATGGAAGTTTTGATTATGACTCCTTATCAGTTATTTACAACAAAGAAATTGTTGTTTATAAACAGTTGTTGCGTACCAATAAACCCGTCACATTCTATGTGAAGCTTAGTAGTGATCAAAGTAAAAATGAAATGATATTTTTTGCAGAGAGTCTGGGAATTACGCCGCCTAATTCGGCATTAATGGTGATTACAGATGGTGCAAATAAGCGTACCGAAGTGAATATTTCAAGCGATTTCAACTTTAATACGGTAGTATACTTCATCAAAGTCAATAAGTAGTTGTAGTATTGCGGTGTCGAAAAAAATCATGCACCGAAATAAGGATGATCATGAATGAAGTTGTTGAAAAAAATGATAAGCAGTCATTATTGCTGGTAATACCTGCGAAGATTATTTCGTATGTGTTTCACCCACTGTTTATCCCTACCTATATTTTCTTCTTTTTGATGAAACAAGTGCCTTATGAGTTTGCCGGTATTTCACCCTGGCAGTTAAAAATGAGGTTGTTCGGCTTATTTTGGCTAACTGCTTTTTTTCCTGCTTTTGCAGTCTTTCTTTTATGGCGCTTGAAATTCAGTGAAAGTATTTTTTTGAGGACGCAAAAGGAAAGAATCATTCCTTTTGTGATCACCATGTTTTTTTATTGGTGGATGTATTACCTAAGCCGGAATTTTACGGATCAACCGATAGTACTGAAATTTTTCTTCATGGGCATATTTGTTGCAACATCAATCGGCTTGGTCTTTAATAATTTTATTAAAATCAGTCTTCATGCCATGGCCGCAGGCGGTGCCGTGATGGCAGTGATTCTATTTTCATACTATTATCAACTTCCTTTCGGCTTTTTCATCAGCATGGCTATTCTTCTTGCTGGCCTGATTTGTACATCTAGGTTATTGGTAAGTGATCATACTCCTTCAGAAATCTATTATGGCTTGTTGGTAGGAGCTGCCTGTCAGTTCATTTCGTATTTGTTTGTGATGTGATGCTGTTAAAATCTTACGCATCTTGTTTTATCGATGCTAGAGTTTCTGATTTTCAGGAAACCACGGTAGGTTGCTGTTAATTCGAGTCCACCTCTCCAGTTAGAAACTACTTTTAGTTTAGATATATTCACATCATAACTTACGCCGACACTGAAATGCTCAAACTCCATTTTAACAGTGGGTATTAAAGCATCACCCCATCTCATAAAGCTTCCAATATAAAATAGATCAGGTTCATTACCATCATCATATTCTCTGATGGTCATTCCATATAACAGACCTCCAAGTATTTGCTTATTGTTATTCTGTGTAAAATAATCTATGAAACCCATGATTCGGCTCCGTTCACCTGACGGCGCATTGATGCCTGCATTGAAAGAGAGTCTGGGTGAAAGAAAATTTTCTGTTGATCCTGTAACCGATTTGATGGTTGGGTTGGTTACATGTGATAAACCGGCTGCTACATACACCCTGGTTTTATCATTAAAGGAAGTGCTCAATGATAAGCCTGTACTGAGATCCCAATAGGAATAACCCGAATTTGTGATGGGCTGTGCAGTAGGGTTGGCAGCATTGTATTCTCCACCACGAAACTGGTCACCCATTTTTAATTTTGAAGCATCAAACTGACTGGAAACAGGTCCACCCATAAATGCTAGGGAAAGATAGGTATCGTTGTCGTTGCTCAATGATTTGTGATAATTAATAGCAGGAAGTATCTGTGTTCTTCTTAAACGAAGATCTCCGGCAACATCAATACTCATTTGTGAAGCGACGGTAAGAAAATCGTTCTTTCCGCCCATGGGAATTTTATGTTCTACACTCATGGAAGATGTTTTAAATGGAACAGTAACACTTCCCCACTGACTTCTGTGTGCTATGGAAGCCCTAATATCACCTGTGAACACACCTGCCAAGGCAGGATTGCGTAACAGGGGCTGTTCATAAAACTGAGAAAAGGTAAAATCTTGTGCATGAGTTTTACCGGTAATGAGTATTGCTGCGATGGCAATAAAGCGAAGGGTAGAATTTTTGCTCATTTTAATATGGTTATATTTCCTTTAAATATGGTTGGTAATCCTTTTTCACAGATGACTTCGGATACGTATACAAATACATCCGGTGTTACCGCCTTTCCAAATGCTGTTCCATTCCATGCATAGGCGGGATCACCAGGAGAGAAGTTGGCTTTCTCGAAAACCAGCTGTCCCCATCTGTTGTATATTCTAAAACTTTTGATCAGTTTAATACCCTTACCCTGAACCAGTAATACATCGTTTATACCATCTCCATCTGGTGAAAATGCATTCGGAACAAATAATTCGGTAGCAGGACAAAGCGTTTTAATGCAAATGGTATCGGTGCTTACACAGCCGTAATTGTTGACTACTGTACAGGATATGCATGCATCATTGGAAAGTTTTACTTCCGGAGTTGGGCAGGTAGGACAGCTAATAGAAACATCACCACCCCAGCGCCATTTTTTGATCTGATCATTACCACCATTGATGGCATTGGTTGATAAAACCCTTAGTTGTAAACTGGTACCTGCAGTAATAATGGTATCGCGGCCAATATTGATCGGTGTAGGGCGACCTACTACTACTTTAATCTGTGCAGTGTCTGTAAAGCAGTTATAGGCATCTTTACCAATAACATTATACACGGTTGTTTCAACAGGTCTTGCAACAGGATTGGCTACTTGTGTATTGTTTAATCCGGTTTCAGGATACCATCTGTAACTGCTAGCACCTGTGGCAATCAGTTGTTTGCTTTCGCCGATACACAATGTATCACCTTGTGCAGCGAACATTTTCAAAGGTTGTATGACACGGATGCTGGTAGATTTAATTTCACTACAGCCATGTTCATCATAACCTATGACGCGTACGGTAGTGGTTCCGGTTGGACGAACAATGTTTGCATCTGCACCTGTTGCTGTGATATTGTTGAGCTGATCGAACCAGATATAATGTCTGGCACCAGAGGCGATCAAGCGAATAGAATCTCCTTTACAGATGGTACTATTGGGAGTAATGTTAATCACAGGAAGCGGATGCACCGTCATTGCTTTATAAGCAGAATCAAAACAGTTATTCACTGTTGTGGCAGTCAATCGAACTGTATATTGTCCGTCTATGAGATAGCGAACAGCAATCAAAGAATCTGTACTTCTGGTACCATTACCCAAATTCCATAATAACATGGCGATGGTATCTTTTGAATTTACAATGGGTGCTAGTTGTGTTAATTGACCTTTACAAACATCTCTGATCGCATCAATATCTACCTGTGGGAATTCAAATACATTGACTAAGAACTGAGCTTGTAAAGTATTCACACATCCTAGATTACTTACTACACTTAGATTCATGGTATAAGTGCCTTCAGAGGTAAATCGGATACTGTTTTCTTTTTGATAAACAGTATCACCTGGAGCAATGCTCCATTTCCACTCTGCGATTCCGAAATTGGATCGGCTGCGGTCATTAAATTGATATACTGTATTTCCGCAATTATTAGCTCCAGACAAAGTAAAGTCTGCAATTGTCTGATCTACTTTTACAGATACTGTATCAGAAGAACTTACACAAATACCATTTGATATTTCCCACGCAAATTCATAAGTGCCTGGTACCAATCCGGAAACAGTCGTATTCGGATTGGTTGCATCAGCAAAGGAAACATTATTAGGACCTGCTATTTGTCTCCACATACCGGTTCCTGATAAAGCTGTATTCGCTCTTAGTGTTGTGAAGCTTGCTGCATTACATACGAGTATATCATTACCTGCATTGGCAATGGTGACAGGTTCAACAACTGCTATTTCTACAGGAGTTGTATACATTACCGCACAGGTACCGTTTTTCACGAGACTACGGTACAAAGTAGTACGCTGAAGATTATTGTAACGGATGGTATCGGTAAGCGCAGTATTTATCGGACTCCAGATAGCACCGCTGTTCTCTGATGATTCCCACTGAATAACGCTACCCAGTTTACCTGATAATATGACTTGTCCCGAATTGTTGTTATAACAAACTGTATCAGCTCCGCTAAGTGTTCCGGCAACAGTGGCTGCATCAACAACAATATTTACAGTATCACTAAATGCTGCAGAACAAACACCACTTTGTACCATTACTCTGAATAAGGTTGTTGAAAGCAGGTTGCTGAAACTATATTGATCACCCGTATAATTAATCAGTGTCCAGTTATTGCCATTGTCTATTGAAGATTCCCAACGGATAAGATCACCAACATAATTGGTAAGTTGTAATGTGCCGTTATTGGATGTAACACAAACGGTATCATTTGCCGCGATATGTCCACCTACTGTTAATGGATTTACAGTAATCGTAACTGTATTTGAATACAATGAAGCACAAACCCCACTCTGTACCAATACCCTGAATCTGGTAGTGGCAGTTAAATTTGTGTAGCTATAAGTGTTTTGTGTAGTATTGATCGGACTCCAGTTTGTGCCGTTATCAACAGAACTTTCCCATCTAATAATGGTTCCGGTATAATTTGCAATAGATAATGTACCTGTATTGATATTGGTACAAACAGTATCATTTCCGGATAATATACCTGCGGAAGTAGAAGGATCAATTCTTATCTCCACTTCATTACTTGAAGAAGGACATACAGCATTTGAAATAGTCCATGCAAAACGGTAAGTGCCTGTGCTGAGACCGGAAATATTAGTTGCTGCAAGTCCTGCATTAGCAAAGATGGCTGTAGTAGGTCCGGCAGTTTGACTCCACATACCCACACCAGAGGACGGAGTATTGCCTTCCAATCTACCGGTACTGCTATTACACAAAGCCTGATTTAAACCAGCAACAGCAGGTGTTACCTGTGGCATGACTGTGATCTGAACCGGGTTTGAATAAGCCGTTGCACAAACGCTGTTTTGTACCAATACCCTGAATAAAGTAGAAGCAGTCAGGTTGGTATAAGTATATGTGTTGCTAGTATTAGCTAATACTGTCCATGAAATACCATTATCAGTAGAGTATTCCCAATGTAAAACGGAGCCGGTTGTTCCGCTTAATTCCAAAGAACCGTTATTGACTCCAGAACAAACAGTAGCATTGGATGATAATACACCCGGAACAGTTACCGGAGTAATCGTAATCTGAACAGTATCTTTTGAATCAATACAAAGGTTATTGGTAATGGTCCATACAAAAACGTAAGTTCCAACAGCTAATCCGTTGACAGCCGTACGCGGATCCGTAGCATTGGCAAAAACAGGAACAGTAGGTCCTGATACATGAGTCCATACACCCGTACCAGATACCGGCTGATTACCTTCTAATACAGTGGTTACTGCATTACATAGTAGCTGATCTGCACCTGCATTTGCAGGAGTTACAGGTTGTAAAACGGTAATCGTAACATCATTTGAATACTGCGGATTACATGAGCCACTTTGTACAACAACGCGATAAGTGGTGGTTGTATTCAAGTTGGTATAAGTGAGTGTGTTGGTAATATTGGTAATAGTTGTCCATGAAGCATTTCCCGGAGTGGTGAATTCCCATCTCAGTATATCACCGGTATATCCACTAAGAGAAAGTATATTACTATTGGCAGTAGCACATACAGTAGCATCGGCAACCAATGATCCGGGAATGGTTAACGGATCAATTCTTACGCTAACCATATCAGTAGAAGGATCACACATTCCATTACCGATGGTCCATATAAACTGATAAGTACCCGCTACTAATCCATTCACTGTTGTGTTTGGATCATTGGCATTGGTGAAAGTTACACTTGAAGGAGCACCTGCAGCCAATGTCCAAGTGCCTGTACCTGATGTAGGAGTATTACCGTTGAGTGTTACAGAAGTTACATTACACAGTACCTGATCTGTACCTGCATTGGCGGGAGTAACAGGTGGAATTACTGTGATGGTAACATCATTGGAATACAAAGCGGGACAAATTTCATTTTGATTCAGCGCTCTGTAGGTAGTGGTAGTATTGAGATTGTTATAAGTATAAGTGTTGGTAGTATTGGAAATATTATTCCATGATCCACCATTATTGGTTGAATATTCCCAACGGATAATGCTACCATTATTACCGGAGAGTGTAAGGATATCGGTATTGTTGGTGGCACAAACAGTAGCAGAAGCTACAAGGTTACCTGCAATCGTTGGTGGTACAATGCGAATTTCAACCATATCAGTAGAAGGATCACACATTCCATTACCGATGGTCCATATAAACTGATAAGTACCCGCTACTAATCCATTCACTGTTGTGTTTGGATCATTGGCATTGGTGAAAGTTACACTTGAAGGAGCACCTGCAGCCAATGTCCAAGTGCCTGTACCTGATGTAGGAGTATTACCGTTGAGTGTTACAGAAGTTACATTACACAGTACCTGATCTGTACCTGCATTGGCGGGAGTAACAGGTGGAATTACTGTGATGGTAACATCATTGGAATACAAAGCGGGACAAATTTCATTTTGATTCAGCGCTCTGTAGGTAGTGGTAGTATTGAGATTGTTATAAGTATAAGTGTTGGTAGTATTGGAAATATTATTCCATGATCCACCATTATTGGTTGAATATTCCCAACGGATAATGCTACCATTATTACCGGAGAGTGTAAGGATATCGGTATTGTTGGTGGCACAAACAGTAGCAGAAGCTACAAGGTTACCTGCAATCGTTGGTGGTACAATGCGGATTTCTACAATATCAGAAGAACTAGCACAAAGTGTATTGGAGATAGTCCATACAAAACGATAAGTGCCATAAGTAAGCCCATTCACGGTTGTTGCCGGGTCAGCAGCATTGGTAAAGCTTACAGTAGAAGGCGCTCCAGGAAGAACAGTCCATATACCTGTTCCTGAAGTAGGGTTATTAGCATTCAATGTAGCAGCCGTTGTATTACATAATACCTGATCTGCACCTGCATCAGCTGGAGTAACTTCTGGCAACACGGTAACGGTAACAATATTGGTCACCAATGCAGGACAAACTCCATTTTTTATCTGGCTGCGGAACTGTGTTGTTTGTGTAAGATTGGTATAGCTGATCGTACTTTGATTAGCAGTATTCGTAATACCTGCCCATGTGATACCATTATCCGTAGAATATTCTGTTTGAACGATGCTTCCAAAGAAACCGGTAAGTTGTAAAGTTCCATTATTGCTGGTAATACATACAGTATTGTCGGCGCTAATAGAACCGGCAACCGTTGGTTGTTGAATGGTGATCGTTACTATATCCTCTGAATCTGAACAGATACCATTCGAAATCGTCCATGCAAATTGATAAGTACCATAACTTAAACCACTCACTACACTATTAGGGTCTGCTGCATTCGAAAAAGATGTAGCAGTAGGGTTGCCGGGAAGAGCAGACCATGTTCCCATTCCAGACGTAGGACTATTACCTGCAAGTGTTGTGGATGTTGTATTACACAGGAACTGATCTGGACCTGCATTGGCAGGAGTCACCAATTCAAGTACCGTAACAGTGGCTGCAATACCGGAATACAATTCGGCACCCACGCCATTTTTTACCAGTGCTCTGAATAAAGTTGTTTGGGTAAGATTGTTATATGTATAGGTATCCTGATTGGTACCTATGGTAGAAGAAATAACATTCCATGTAACACCGTTATTCACCGAGAGTTCCCAATGCAGAATGGTTCCGAGATAGTCGGTGAGCTGTAAAGTACCACTGTTATTACCCGTACAAACCACTGCATCAGGTCCGATGACACCGGGATTGGTTGGTGGCTGCACTGTAATCTGCATGGTATCTGTTGAAACAGGGCAATAACCATTTGAGATCGTCCATACCAGTAAATATTTCCCGTCTGTAGGTGGAGTGCCATGTACATAATCAAGACCAGTAATGGTTGCTTTCGGATTGGTGATTCCTGAAAAATTAAGTGGAGAGGTTGCACCCGGTACAACTGACCATACACCTGTTCCTGAACTAGGCATATTACCATTCAGTGTATAGCTAGATACACCATTGATAAATGTAGTATCTGGTCCTGCATTCGCAGGTGTTACAGGTTGTAGAACTGTAATGGTATTGAGATTAGTATATAATGCCGGACAATTTTGGTTCTGAACAGCAGCTCTGAATGTAGTTGTGGAACTGAGGTTATTATAATCCAGTGTATTGGTAGTGTTACTCAGTGTAGTCCAGGAAGCACCATAATTAGTAGAAGATTCCCATCTGATAACATTACCTGTATTACCTATCAAAGTAAGTGTTCCATTATTCGCAATTGCACAAACAGTGGCTTCAGCAGTGATATTACCCGGTACAGAAGGAGGATGAATTACTACTTGAACGGTATCTTTTGAATCAGTACAGGTACCATTAGAAATCGTCCATACAAATTGATAAGTACCGGCAACCATACCTGTTACAGTGGTATTGTGACTAGCTGCATTGGTAAAAGTAACAGTTGAAGGTGCTCCCGGAAGAACAGACCATGTACCTGCTCCTGACGTAGGATTATTGCCATTCAGGGTGATACCGGTAACATTACAAATTGACTGATCAGTACCTGCATTGGCAGTAGTTACAGCAGGCAGTACAGTAACAGTAATGATATTGGAATACTGTGGAGCACAAACACCACTTTGTACAGATACTCTGTACTGGGTAGTTGAAGAAAGATTGGTAAAGTTGAGGGTATTGGTTGTATTAGGAATATTGGTCCAAGAAGTTCCATTATCCGTAGAAGCTTCCCAATGGAGAATATTACCTGTAAAACCGGCGAGAGATAGTGTACCACTATTAGCTGTTGCACAAACAGTAGTGCTGGCAGATAAAGTGCCGGGAACAGTTTGTGGATCAACAGTAATAGCAACGGTATCTTTTGAATCAGTACAAGTACCATTCGAAATGGTCCATACGAACTGATAAGTGCCTACCACTAATCCATTCACAGTTGAATTAGGATTATTTGCATTGGTAAAGCTAACAGCAGAAGGAGCACCTGGAAGAACCGACCAAGTGCCGGTACCATTAGTAGGCGTATTGGCAGCAAGAATAGTGGCAGTAGTGAAACAAACATGTGTATCAGTACCTGCATTGGCTGTAGTTACAGCAGGTAGTACAGTAACAGTAATGATATTGGAATACTGTGGAGCACAAACACCACTTTGTACAGATACTCTGTACTGGGTAGTTGAAGAAAGATTGGTAAAGTTGAGGGTATTGGTTGTATTAGGAATATTGGTCCAAGAAGTTCCATTATCCGTAGAAGCTTCCCAATGGAGAATATTACCTGTAAAACCGGCGAGAGATAGTGTACCACTATTAGCTGTTGCACAAACAGTAGTGCTGGCAGATAAAGTGCCGGGAACAGTTTGTGGATCAACAGTAATAGCAACGGTATCTTTTGAATCAGTACAAGTGCCGTTTGAAATGGTCCATACAAACTGATAAGTACCTACTACTAATCCGTTGACAGTTGAATTGGGATTATTCGCATTGGTAAAACTAACAGCAGAGGGAGCACCCGGAAGAATCGACCAAGTGCCTGTACCATTTGTAGGCGTATTGGCAGCAAGTGTAGTAGCCGTAGTAAAACAAACATGTGTATCAGTACCCGCATTGGCGGTGGTCACAGCAGGCAGTACAGTAACAGTAATGATATTAGAATACTGCGGAGCACAAACACCACTTTGTACAGAGACTCTGTACTGGGTAGTTGAAGAAAGATTGGTAAAGTTGAGGGTATTGGTAGTGTTCGGAATATTGGTCCAAGAAGTTCCATTATCCGTAGAAGCTTCCCAATGGAGAATATTACCTGTAAAACCGGCGAGAGATAGTGTGCCATTATTAGCTGTTGCACAAACAGTAGTGCTGGCAGATAAAGTGCCCGGAACCGTTGCAGGATAAACAGTAATAATAACAGTATCTTTCAAATTTGTACAAACACCATTACTGATGGTCCACTCAAACTGATAAGTACCCGCTACCAAACCATTAACGGTGGTATGAGCATCTGCTGCATTGGTAAAGCTTACAGCTGACGGACCACTGATCAGTAACCAACTTCCACTTCCGGAACTGGGGGCTGTTGCATTTAGAGTAGTTGCAGCTACATTACATACACCAAAATCATTTCCGGCATTGGGTGTTTCAACAGGAGGAACTACTGTAATAGTAGTTGTGTTGGAATACTGAGGTGCGCAAACACCGCTTTGTACACTAACTCTGTATTGGGTGGTAGAGGTAAGATCCGTATAGCTCTGTGTATTGCTGGTGTTGGAGATAACAGACCAGCTACTTCCATTATTCACTGAAAACTCCCAGTTCAGAATTGTACCGTTATTGCCATTCAGCGTTAATAAGCCATTGTTCGCGGTAGCACAAACGGTAGCATCATTACCCAATATGCCCGGAATAGTAAGTGGTGAAACAGTGATGGTAATCGCATTACTATATTCAATAGAACAGCTACCACTTTGCACAACTGCTCTAAATGTGGTTGTTTGGGTAAGATTACTGAAAGTATAAGTATTGGTATTTACAGCATAGCTTGTGGGCCAAGTGAGACCGCCATCTGTAGAAGCTTCCCAACGAATGATATTTCCGGTATATCCACTAAGTGTGAGAACGCCTGAATTACTGCCAGAACAAACAGTTGTGGCTCCACTTAATGTTCCTGGAACAGTTAAAGGATCAACAGTAATTGTTACTGTATTTGAAAACTGACTGCTGCAACTGCCACTTTGAACAACAGCTCTGAAAATAGTTGATGCTGTAAGATTATTAAATGAATGCGTATTACTTGTGTTGGTAATCGATGTCCAGTTTGTACCGCCATTAGTTGAAAATTCCCAACGAATAATATTGCCGGTATAACCTGCGAGTGTAAGTGTACCTGAATTACTACCAAAACAAACATTCATATTGCTGGTCAGTGTACCTGCCACTGTTTCCGGACTGATGATCACATTTACACTATCTCTTGAAACAGTACAAGGGTTATTGGAGATGCTCCAAACAAATACATAAGTTCCCGGAACCAATCCGCTGACAGAACTAGTAGCAAGTGAAGCGTTACTGAATGTTACGGTGGAAGGACCGGAAGCCATTGTCCAGGTTCCGTTGCCAACAATAGGAGTATTGGCACTAAGCTGCGTTGATGAAAGGTTACATAATTGCAGATCAGTACCTGCAGCAGCAATGGTTGGATTTGGTTTGATCGTAATATCAGTTGAATCAATGCCGATACAGCCATTTGGAGAAACGGTTGTGATTCGATAACGAACAATTGCATTGGATATAGATGTATTCGTAATGATGTCAGTGATGGTATTCACAGATGAAGCAGTAGCATTTGATGAATGACCACTTGCAGTACCTGAAACAATGGAAGATGTCCAGGAAAATAAAGAACCTGCCAAAGAACTGCTTAACTGAATATTGGTAGCAACACCGGAACATATTTCTGTTGTTGTATTGGTAATGGTAAGCGTTGGATTAGGATTCACAGTAACTGTAAGCGTGTAGGGCGCTCCCGCACAACCTGCATAATATGGAGTGATGGTGTAGGTTACTACAGCTGCAGTAGTAGAGGATGCATTCACCAGCAGGTTGCTGATATTTCCCGAACCACTGGCTGTATTGCCACTGCCTGAACCACTTGTGAAAACAGAAGTCCATAAAAAAGTGCTACCCGGTTGTGTAGAAGACGGTGTATGCGTTAATAGTTGATTGGAACATATAGCTGTACTTGTATTGGTACCGGTATTATTCGGATAAATTCTTAGGATCATAGAATCCTTACTCGTATTGCTTCCGCAATTACCGGTGGCATTATAAGTAGATGTTCCTGTGAAATAGAGTTTTACCAAACCACTTTGTTTGTCTGCAAGACTGGGTGTATAAGTTGGATTCAATGAATTGGCATTTGAAAAGGTGCCGGTTCCCGATGTACTCCAAGTATAGTTATTGGTAACGTATGAAATACTGCCAGATAGAGCTACTGAATTAGTATTGTAACAAATAGATGTGTCTTTTGAATTGAGAATACTGGCAAGTGCCACTGCATTTTTAAATACAACCTGTGTATCACTACAACTTACACCATTGGTAGTAAACTGAACGCTTACAGTATAAGCGGCAGAACTGTTGAATTGAAAACGCGGGTATTGTGAAGAGGGACTGTGTGAACCCTGAAAACTCCATGAACCTGAACTAGATACTGACCAGAGATAGCTATTACCAGCATTGGTATTACTATAAGTAACTTTATAATAAGCATCAGATGCTGAATAACTGGTAATACCATTGTTACATTCAATGACATCTTCATTCAGTTTAACCGATGCAACAGTAAGTGACACCGCAGCTGATGCTGTAATACAAGTGCTGGAAGATAAACTGGCCACATCCGGACCAACAATTACGCGATAAGCAGCACCATCGGTACTGGTAACACTGTTAATGGTATAACTGCTGGAAGTACCTGCTGTGCCGATATTTGACCAAGTGCTACCGCCATCTGTACTTTTCTGCCATTGGTAGGCAGGAGATGTGAAAGGACTGTTGACAATAGCAGCATTGATGGTTGTGCTGGTTCCTGCACAAACAGTAGTTCCGTTACTAAATGAAATGGTAGCAGTGGGCGTACAGGCAGTAAAAAGAATATCGTCAATCGCAAGATCATTACCACATTGAGGCTGACCACCATAGGCATCTACCATTTCAAGTATTAATGAAGTCGTACCTGAAGGAAGAGCAAAGCTAAAACCATATTGCTGCCAATTAGGAGCTACAGTTCGATTGGCCGTAAGCGGAAGATTTCCTGTACTATAAGTAGCCAATATAGTGCCTGATGTATTCTTGATATTGAATGTAACATTCGGATATACATAACCGGTACCGCAAATAGGTAGGGTATGACTGGTAGTATTCACATTGGCAAGCCATGCAGAAAAATTATAGGTAGAACCTGGACAAAGATTATCGACCTGCTGCGTAAAAAAAACAGAACCGCCGGTTCCAGCATTCACGAGAAACATATTACCATTTGAATTACCGGTATGGTCTGAACCTACAGCCCAATCATTTCGACCAGCGTTCTGAACACGTGGCGTTACAATATACCTGCCATCATCCAATGCACCACTGCTTTGGAACGAGTAATTGGTAGTGAAGCCTGAGGGTACTGTGGTTTTGGAGGAAGAATTAGCACCTTGTCCGAATGTTTGTAAAAAAACCGGTGCTAAAGCACTGCTTGAACAAGTGCCTTGCCCTTTTACCACCGAAGAGGTATATAGACAACAAAGCAAGAGCACAACACGGTATGTGTACTTTTGGGGAGTCATGGATATTGGATATAAGATGTTAATCAGAAATCGGGCGGATAGAACTCCGATTTTCTGAAACAGCTTTCATAGGTCAATGCAATCTACACAACTAAGACGGCTAAGCCATGTTATTCTATATGACAGAATCTTCTTTTCTTTGTAGGATTACAACTACAAGATTACTCACACTCACTCTATTGTTTATATATTAAGAAAAAGACTATTTACGAAAATGTGGTATAGACTCGGTCAATTTATTATAAAGTATAGATTTTCATTGCTGTTATTGTTGATCCTTTCTACAGGAATCATGACTTATTATGCAACACAAGTAAAATTGAGTTATGAGTTTACAAGAGCAATACCAACGGATAATCCCAAATACCAGGATTATCAATCATTCCTCAAGAAGTTTGGTGGCGATGGAAACATGATGGTGGTTGGATTTGATAGCGATTCATTTTATCAAACAACTTATTTTAATGAAGTAGCACAACTTCATCAGGAAATAAAAAAAATAAAAGGTGTAACCGGGATTCTCAGTATTCCTGATGCAGTGAGTCTGAGAAATGATCGTGAAAATGCAAAACTGGTTCCAGAGAAAATTTTTAATACACCTTATACCGATCAGGCTTTGCTAGATAGTAGCCGACTTATTTTTGAAAATCTTCCTTTTTACAAAACCTTATTATACAGTGATTCTTCTCATGCCTACTTAATGGGAATTTCTGTCAATGGAGATACGATCAATAGTAAGAGTAGAACCAGATTGATCAATGATATAACAGCACAATTAAAATTATTCGAGGATAAAACAGGATCAATATTACATGTAAGTGGACTTCCATACATCAGAACAACGATTGGTAATAGGATTAAAGATGAAATGAATTGGTTTTTGATTGGATCCTTGTTGTTGTCTGCTATCACACTACTCCTTTTCTTTCGGTCATTCAGTGCTATGTTCATGAGTTTGATTGTAGTGGGAATTGGTGTAGTATGGAGCTTGGGAACCATTGTTCTATTGGGTTATAAGATTACATTACTTACAGCTCTGATACCACCATTGATTGTGGTCATTGGTATCCCGAATTGTATTTACTTCCTCAATAAGTATCACACTGCTTATCGAGATACCGGTGATAAAGAAAAAGCATTGGTTACCATGGTGGGAAGAATGGGAATTGTAACCTTGTTCTGCAATATTGCTGCTGCCATTGGGTTTGCTGTATTTGCATTAACAAAGAGTGCATTGCTGCAAGAATTTGGAGCAGTAGCCGGAATCAATATCATGGCATTGTTTCTGATTTCATTGATTTTTATACCCGTTGTTCTTAGTTATACAAAACCGCCACAACCCAAACATGTACGCTATCTCGACAATAAATTCCTGGAAAAATTATTGGTAAAAATCGAACGATGGACTTTTCATCATGCACGTTGGGTATATGGTGTAACCATCGTATTTACCTTAGTAGCCATTGCGGGATTATTCAGGTTGAAAAGCGAAGGATTTATTGTAGACGATCTCCCTAAACAGGATAAAATATATACGGATCTGAAATGGTTTGAACAAAATTTTGGTGGCGTAATGCCATTGGAGATATTAATTGATACAAAAAAGAAAAACGGATTACTCAGAACTACCCAACCCATTTCAAAGATCGATGAACTATCTGCTTATATTGGCGCTACCCCTGAAGCCGCTAGACCCTTGTCTTTCGCAGAAGGATTAAAATTTGCAAAACAGGCATATTATGATGGAGATATTTTGAGTTATGATATTCCATACGAAGGAGACCTTGCATTTATGGGTCCATACTTGCGACAATCTGCTGATAGTGGAAAGACACCTGAGACCGGTGTTTCAAAGATTATCAGCAATTTTATGGATAGCAGTAAACAAGTAGCACGTATTACTGTGAATATGAAAGATGTAGGTAGTGTAAAACTGCCATTGCTAATTGCTGATTATGAAAAGAAAGCCAAAGAAATATTTGATACTGCTTCTTATCATATCACTTTTACGGGTAGCAGCATTACATTTTTAGAGGGGTCTAGTTTTATTATCAAGGGGTTGAAAGAAAGTATTTTCTGGGCCTTTTTATTGATTACACTTTGTATGTTATACCTGTTTCGTTCGTTTCGAATACTGGTTTGTTCATTGATTCCTAATCTGATTCCTTTATTAATTACCGCGGGTGTAATGGGTTGGACGGGAATAGCGCTGAAACCTTCTACTGTATTGGTTTTTAGTGTTGCGTTGGGGATTGCTATTGATGTAACCATTCGGTTTTTAATTAACTATAAACAAGAGTTGCCGCATTATAATTATCAAGTGCCGCAAACCCTGGTACAAACCATCAAACATACCGGTATCAGTATCATTTATACTTCGCTGGTATTGATCGCAGGATTCATCATTTTTTGTATCAGTGATTTTGGTGGAACGAAGGCATTAGGTTGGTTAACTTCTTTAACATTGGTAACAGGAACACTTACGAATTTGATTTTGTTACCCGTGCTTATTTTACATACACGCAGGAAAGGAAGTCAAAACAGATAAACAGAGAAATGTCCAATGTCCAATTTCGAAATTCAACATTAGACATTTCTTTGTTTATCTCAGAGACTTTACACAGTTAACTAAACACTACCTAAACACTCTCAAACATTCTCCTATTCTCTTTGAATTGCTTCCGTACCATGACCGTATCAGGTCTGTTGTTTCTCCGGGCTTTCTTCGAGTGTTCTTCGGTAATTCTCGAAGCGCTCTCGAAGCCGCTTCGATACTTCTTCGGTAAATCTCGAAGAACACTCGAAGAAACCACGGAAAACAAGCGAGTTTGGTGAGGCGATGCTACGACGCAAGTATTTAAACCACCCGAATAACCAATGAAGCCTTGCCCCTCTTATTTTAAAAATCAATTGTAAGGGGTAGTTTTCTCGAAGAGGAATCGAGGATATTTTCTTGCTCGAGGGTTTATATGGTTTTGAAAATAAAGGGCTCTAAAAGGCTTTATTTTCACTTTTCACTATTGTATAACTTAAGGTTACGGAAAAAGGTATAAGATGTAAAGTGTTGGAAAGATGGGACGCAGATTTTTAAGATGGGTTATGATAGTGCAGTTTTTTATCAACGTCAATCATCATAAAATCATGCGGCCCATAAAATCAAATAAAGTGATCAAGGCGGGCTTCTTATGCTGATGCTATAACAATCATAGGAAATAGCACTGAAATTCTTAAAACAGGTAATAGACAAGGAACAAGAAACAAGAAACAAGGAAGGTATAAGGGTCAAGAAAAAAGGAATAAAGGTTTTTACACCTAATAATACCCACGGAGGGGTAACAGACTGTTGAAAGAATAAGAAACAAAGAACAGGAAATAAGATGTAAGATCTTGGGTTGTACACACAATGATTAGCGTATTGGGTCGACCAATAAACCCTTTTTAAAGGTCATTGAAAGACAAAATGATCGAATTTGTCATAAACCAATGAGTTCTTTTTTTGTTTGCCGGGCTAAAAGCAGTTTATTATTGAATACTATATTTTTATAAATAACGATTAAAAAAATTTGTTATAAATCTACAGTTTTTTCTGTCCCAAACAGCGTTTTTTTGTCTATTGCTGTCTAAATTTAACACTTCTATAAACCTTAAACTAAGATGCGCATGAGAAAATTATTGGCACTTGTTGCCAGTGTTGTGCTATTAATGACACAACTTCAGGCACAAACGAGCCGTACCTTCACAGGAAAGGTAACGGACGCAAAAGGAGCACCGCTTGCAGGTGTTACCGTTTCCGCTGGCTCCGACAGGAGAACAGTTACAGACAATGCGGGCAACTTCACCCTTCAGGTAGGGTCAAATGTTCGCTCTCTTCGTTTCACTTATGTTGGCTATAACATTTTGGATGCCAGCATCTCCGACAAAAATTCCATTACCGTAAGTATGACCGAAGAAGACAAGTCATTGTCTGAAGTGGTGGTAGTAGGTTATGGTACACAAAAGAAAAAGGAGATCACAGGTAGTATTGCCAGTGTAAAAGGTGAAGCATTGGCCAATAAGCCAACCCAGAGTTTTGATCAGGCATTGGGTGGTCGTGCTGCCGGTGTACAGGTGAATATTCCGAATGGTGTATTGAATGCACCACCGGTTATTCGTATCCGCGGTACCAACTCTATTTCCTTATCATCTTATCCATTGATCGTACTGGATGGAGTTCCAATGTTTACTGGTGATTTCAGTGGCGTTGGTGGTGCAGCTGGTAATATTCTGGCAAGCATTAATCCGAATGATATTGAAAGTGTAGACGTTGCTAAAGATGCGGCTGCAACTGCTATCTATGGTAGCCGTGCTGCAAATGGCGTATTGTTTATCACTACCAAAAAAGGTAAAGCCGGTCGCTCTAAAGTTACCTTAGACAGTTGGATTGGTTTTAGTCAGGTTCAGCGTTTGCCAACATTATTGGATGCATTCCAGTACACCGATTACAAAAACGAAGCTTTGCGTAATGCAGGTACTTTCAATGCTGCAACCAATGCTTTTGCGTTGACCAATGGTCCGGACGGACAACCTATCAACACTCGTTGGTATGATTATGTATATCGTACAGGTGTTCAGCACAGCAATACGGTTAGTATTTCTGGAGCGAACGAGTCTACCAACTATTATTTTTCTGCAGGTTATACCAATCAAGAAGGTATTCTTAAAAGAAATGATTACCAACGCTTATCATTGACAATGAATGTTGATCATAAAGTAGGCAAGGCAATAAATATTGGAGGTAAGATTCAATATTCCAGCGAAAAGAATCTAGCTGCTGTGAGTACAGGTTCATTGGGTGATGCATTTGCTACAGCAGGTTTGGGTCGTGTAGTAATGGTTACTGCTCCTAATATTTCTCCTTATAATAATGACGGCACCTACAATTATAATGGTGCTTTGATTGGGGTAATGGGTAACCGAGTTGGGCAGGTAGGATTTAACAACCCTGTTATTCAATTAGATTTGAATAGAAACAACAACTACATTGAACATGTTATCAGTAATGTATACGCTCAAATTAAACCCTTTAGTTGGTTAACGGCGAGAACAAACTATGGTATTGATTACGTATTGACAGATAATGATTCTTACTTCCACCCAATCTCTGGTGAAGGTTTTGCATCTAACGGTTCTGTTACTGCAACTTTTAGCAAAAACAAAAGATGGGTTTGGACTACTACTTTACAATTTGACAAAACCTTTGGTGAAAAACACAATGTAAGTGCATTGGCTGGTATTGAGCATCAGAAGTCTGATGGTAATAGTTTTGGTTTGAACCGTATTACGGTAAATGACCCGGCTTTCACCAATATTCAGGGTGGATGGGCTACGCCTAATACTGCCGGTTTAGGTATCGGTGAAAACTATCTCTATTCTGAATTCGGTCGTATTCAATATAATTTTGATCGTAAATACTATTTAACCGGTAACCTACGTAGAGATGGAGCTTCTCAATTAGGAGCGAATTCTAAGTACGGTACATTCTGGGGTGTATCTGCTGGTTGGGAAGTGATGAATGAGAAATTCTGGACTTCCGCTAAACTAGATCGCATCTTCAGCAGCTTTAAAGTAAGAGCTAGTTATGGTAAAGTAGGTAATATCGGTGGCCTCGGAAACTTTGCTTCTCTGTCTCAGTTCGGTTCCGGACTGTATGGTGGTAATGGTACAGTAGCGTATAGCCAGGCAGGTAACCCTAACCTAACTTGGGAAACCAGTAAGAAAACCGATGTGGGTATCAATTTTGGTATCCTGAAAGATCGTATGACTTTTGAGATCGGTTACTATAATAGTGATAACGATGGATTGTTACTATTTGTACCGCAGCCTCCTTCTGCAGGTCTTCCGACTACTATTCCTCAGAATATTGGTAATATGTACAATAGAGGTTTAGAATTTGCAGTGAATTTCTCGGCGATTCAGAAAAAGGATTTCTCTTGGAATTCCTCATTCAACCTCTCTACCAATGATAACAAAGTAAACTCACTAGCTCCAGGTATCAATAGTATCATTGGATCTACCGGTGGTTTAGAGAATCCAAATATCACTGTACCGGGTCAGCCCATCTCCATGATTTTTGTAACCCGTACAAAAGGGGTTGATCCTGCAACCGGTCGCAGAATCTTTATCAATGCACAAGGTCGTGAAGTATTCTTCCAGCATGTGGCTCCTGCCGGACAGGCACGTTTCATGTATGCGGATGGAACTACGGCTCCTACTGTAAGTAACGCAGATGCGGTGGTTTACAAGAATACCCATGCCAAGATCTTTGGTGGTTGGGAAAATACATTCCGCTTCAAAGGATTTGAACTAACTGCATTATTGACTTATCAGTTTGGTAACTGGATTTATTTCGGTTCACAAGCCGGTTTAAGAGATCAGCGTTTCTGGAACAATGAAGTTGCTGTTTTAAATAGATGGCAGAAAGCAGGAGATGTGACTGAGATACCAAAAGCTGTATTTGGTGATAACGTATCCAATGGTTCATCTTTCCCACTTGATATTAATGTGTTCAGAGGCGATTTCGTTAAGCTGAGAACATTAACAGTTGGCTATAATCTACCAAAGTCATTATTGGATAAGATCAAGATCACAAGCGCTCGTTTCTATGTTAATGGAAACAACTTATTGATTTTGACCAAATATCCCGGCCCAGATCCAGAGGTTTCATCCAATGGTAATGGTACTACCAACTTTGGTGTAGACAGAAACACAGTTGCTAACCAAAGAACCTTAACCATTGGTTTGAATGTTGGCTTCTAATTGTTAAACTATTAATGTAGCAGAAAATGAAAAAGAAAATATTATATGTAATCATGGCTGCAGCGGTGGTACAATTGACCTCCTGCGCCAAGGATAGATTCATCAGTCCTGTTCCTACGAATGCTATCTCTGACCTGACTGCCTTTGACAGTAGAGAAAGAGTGGAAGGTCAGGTACGTGCAATTTATGCCTCTATTAAAAACGCCGGTATGTATGGCGGTCGTTATCAGATCTTCAACGATATCCGAGGAGAAGAATTTAATAACGAAAGAACGAATGTTGTAACTGGTTTTGACGTATGGAACTATACGCCCAGTAACAGCTCAACCAACAGTGTACTGAATCATTGGTCAAGAGCATACTATGTTATCAACCTTGCCAATGTATTCATTGACGGTATGGCGGCTAAAGGAACCAGCGTAGTAGGTGCTACGCTCTCTAATAATTTCTTAGGAGAAGCACGATTGCTGAGAGCATTGAGTTATTATTCTTTGCTTCAATTATACGCTCGTCCATTTTGGGATGGTAATGGAAGCAGACCCGGTGTTCCTTTGCGTTTGAAAGGTAATACCGGTTCAGGTGATTATGCATTAGCACGCGCAACGGTTGCTGAAGTATATAATCAGATTTTAGCTGATCTGACTTTCGCTGAACAAAATCTTCCATTAACCAATGCAAATGCAACATTGAATACCACTCGTGCTCACAGAAATACAGCCATTGCTTTAAAAACAAGGGTGTTAATGAGCATGCGTCGTTATGCGGATGTGATCACTGAAGCCAATAAAATTGTAAGTGCAACCGCACCATTTGTGGCTTCAACAGGTGTTGCACATGCGTTGCAACCAGATTACAGAACTATGTTCACATCGAACTACACTACTACAGAATCTATCTTGTCAATGCCATTTGCTTCCAATGAGCAGCCAGGTACACAAAATCAGTTGGGTTATTATTATGGCCCATCTGCATTCAACGGTGGTAATGGTGAATACTCTTTATTGCCAACAGGAATCATTGGAGATGCCGGATGGTTACCAACCGACAGAAGAAGAAGCTTTGTACAAGTATTCAGTGGTAAAAGCTATTTAACCAAATATAGTGTGCCTTCTACTTTTATAGACTGGGCTCCCGTGATTCGTTATGCAGAAGTACTACTGAATTTAGCAGAAGCACGTGTTCGCTCTACCAATACCGTAGATGCACAAGCCATTGCATTGCTGAATGCGGTTCGCGGCCGTTCTGATGCCACTACCATTTTCACTGCACTCAATTTTGCGAATGCCGATGCATTAGCCAATGCGATTGTGAATGAAAGACGTATTGAGTTCCTCGGAGAAGGATTGAGAGGAACAGATATTACCAGATTGGGTCTGCCATTACCTGCTAAACCAGGTGTAGCAGCCATCGCTGCTACTGCACAGCAATATATCTGGCCAATTTCTTCTACTGAATTGTTATTGAACCCATTGTGTGTAGATAACAACTAATACCCATTTCATTTGTGAAGTAGGGTGTCAAAGCCGTCTCATCTTATGGTGAGACGGCTTTTTTATGGTTGTAGATTGCTAATCTTTTGCGATACTGGTAATTAGTTGATTTTTAATCAATTAGACGATTATATCCCGCGCGTTCAATCAATCTAACTATTTTCTCTATATCCATTTATCAGTCATTATTACCGTTCATTGAGTCTAAATGCGGAAGATTGCGGCTTTTTGCAGCATTGTTTAATATATTTATGTCTTACTCTTGTGTCATTTTAAACGACCATTTCGTTAACTATTAAAAACTGATTTATGAGAAAACTTGTCACAGTCTTGCTGTGCTTTTTACTGGGTGCTACTCAGTTAATGGCACAGAGCAAAACCATTACCGGTAAGGTAACGGATGAAAAAGACGGAACACCTATTGCGGGTGTATCAGTTACGGTAACCGGTGCTACGGGTACAGTAACAACTGCTGATGGAACCTTTAGAATCGTGGTTCCCGCATCAGCAAAAACCATAGAATTTAGTTATGTAGGTTTTGCCACACAGCGATTAAATATTGCTCCTACCATGACAGTAGCATTGAAAAGAGAAGATGCTAACCTGGATGAAGTAGTAGTAGTAGCTTATGGTACTGCCAAGAAAGAAACTTTGACCGGTTCTGTAGGACAAATCAAATCAGCCGATTATGCTAAACGTCCTTTGTCGAATGTTACTGCAGCCATTGAAGGTGCTGTTCCGGGTGTAGTGACTTCTACAGCCAATGGTCAGCCGGGCTCTGGTATCAGTATCCGAGTTCGTGGATTTGGTTCTATCAATGCTACATCAGAACCCCTATTTGTAGTAGACGGAGTACCTTATGTTGGGGGAACATCCAATATTAATCCGGACGATGTAGAAAGTACTACCATTTTAAAAGATGCGGCTGCCACTGCTTTATATGGTTCAAGAGCTGCAAATGGGGTAGTAATGATTACTACCAAAAAAGGTCGCAAAGGCAGAAACAATATTTCTGTAAGAGGTTTACAGGGTGTAGTAACAAGAGGCTTACCCGAATATGAAAGAGTGGATGCATTTCAATATTATCCATTGATGTGGGAGTCTTACCGTAATTCATTGGTATACCCTGCATCAGGTGCGGCTATTTCGATTGACTCTGCAAGCAGGGTAGCATCTGGATTAACTACCCGTACCGGTATTCAAGGATTATTATCTTATAATCCTTTCAACGTACCCAATAATGCAATTGTGAATGTAAATGGACAGTTGAATCCAAGTGCTCGTTTAATTTATGGCGATGATTTGGATTGGACCAGAGACCTGATGCGTGATGGAATTAGAAAAGACTATTCTGTTAATTTCAGCGGCGGGGCCGATAAGTCAGATTACTTTTTCTCTATGGGTTACTTAAAAGAAACTGGATATACAATACGTTCAGACTTTGAAAGATTTACAGCCAGATTGAATGTGAACGTACAGCCATTATCTTGGTTTAAAACAGGATTGAATATTTCTGGTAATTTTTCCAGCTCTAATACCGCTAGTGATGGAGGAAGTACAAACTTTGTAAATCCATTCTTTTATTCCAGAAATATCGGACCTATCTATCCTGTGTATGCACATGATATGACTACCGGTGCTTATTTAATAGACCCTGCAACTGGTGCTCCTTTCTGGGATCTGGGAAATATGGGCGGAAGTATGGGCGTACCCAACAGACCCAGTGGTGCATTTGCTGGTCGACATGCACTTGCAGAAACAGTACTCAATGAACAGTATTTCAGAAGAACAGTAGTGAGTGCCAGACAATATACTGATATCACTTTCTTGCGTGATTTTAAATTCACCAACAATGTTTCCGTGGATTTTGAAAACCAATACAATGGTTCTTTCCAAAATACACTTGTAGGTGATGGAGCTCCTGCGGGTCGTGCTGATCGTGAATTTGGTTCATCAACCGGATTGGTATTGAGTCAGATTTTAAATTATGGTAAAAGATTTGGCAGCAGCCACAGATTAGATGCCTTAGTGGGTCATGAAAGTTTTAACCAGCTTGACTTAGGTTTGCGTGGTTTTAAGCAAGGACAGTCTTTGTCTGGAAATACAGAGTTGAATAACTTCACTACCATTAACTCTGCCACTTCTTCACTGGATCGCTATCGTATTGAAAGCTTTTTCTCTAGAGTTAACTACGATTATAAAGGGAAATATTTTGCATCCGGAAGTATTCGTAGAGATGGTAACTCTCGTTTTGCACCCGATTCCAGATGGGGTACTTTCTGGTCTATCGGTGGTGGATGGAATTTGGATAAAGAAGATTTCATGAAAAATATTTCATGGGTAAATCTCCTGAAATTAAGAGGTTCTTATGGTGTGGTAGGTGTTGCTGATGGTATCGGCTTTTATGCTTACCAAGGTTTATATGCATTTGCCAATAATGCCAATGAGCCGGGTATTGTGCAAAGTCAGACAGCGTTCTTGAACAGAGAGTTGACTTGGGAAACCAATAAGCAATTTGATATTGGAGTAGACTTTTCATTATTCAAGGGTCGTATCAATGGTGCATTCGAGTACTATAACAGAAATTCTACTGATCTATTGTTTGCAGTACCACAACCATTATCCAGCGGAGCTTTAACCGTTAACCAGAATACTGCTACGATGTATAACCGTGGTTTAGAACTGCAATTAACAGGAGACATCATCAAGAATAAAAACCTGATCTGGAATATGGGTGTGAACCTGTCTACCGTTACGAATAAAATTACCAAGATGCCGGAGAGTGTTCCTGAGTTTATTACCGGAACCAAGAAATATGCAGTAGGTAATTCTATTTTTGATTACTGGTTACGTAGTTATTATGGTGTAGACCCAACCGATGGTGCTGCATTGTATGTTGCACAGAATACTGCTCCTGGACCAACAGTGAGACTTATTAATAACAAAGCAGGTGGTGTTGATACGGTAACCACTGCCATAGCGAACGGTAAGTTTGAAAATATGGGAACTACCATTCCTGATCTCTATGGTAGTTTCACACAATCCATTACTTATAAGAACTTTACGTTGAGTGCATTATTTACTTTCCAGATTGGTGGTAAAACTTATGATGGTTTGTATGCAGGTCTGATGTCATCAGGAACCTACGGTGCAGCATTGCATACCGATATCCTGAAAAGATGGCAAAAGCCGGGTGATATTACAGATGTTCCTCGTTTAGATGCGGGTAGAACAGCTGATTTTAATGCCGCTTCTTCCAGATGGTTAATTGATGCTTCTTATTTGAACATCAGAAATATCAATTTGACTTATACATTGCCTAAGTCTCTTATTTCAAAAATCAAAGCAAACAATGCTCAGGTTTTTGCAACAGTAGAGAACGTTGCATTTTTCTCAAAGAGAAAGGGTATGAATAATCAGCAGGCATTCAGTGGTGTTACATCTAATGCTTATCCACCATCAAGAGTATTCACACTTGGATTTACCTTAAACTTATAAACAGACAGTTATGAAAAAATATATCTTATCATCTCTGGCACTGGTAACACTTGCTTTCAGTTCTTGTAAAAAAGAATTTTTAGATACGTATCCCACTACATCAGTAGCAGCTGCTGATGCATTAGCCAGTACCAGTAACGCTATTGCTGCACTCAATGGAATTCACCGAATCATGTATGTGCAATATGATGCACAGGGACAAGCCGGTGAGGGTTCTAATAATATTTTCAGAGATTTAATGGGAGAGGATATTGTGTATCCACTTGCCAATGGAAGTACAGGTTTAATTGGTTGGATGCGTTGGCAAACACATAGAAACGTGAATGCAGGTGATTTACGTTATTTGTACCGTTTCTATTACCGACTCATTTCAAATGCGAATGTCCTGATCAATAATATTGATGGGGTACCCGGACCCGATACCGATAAAAAAATGGTAAAAGGACAAGCATTGGCTTATCGTGGTTGGGCTCATTTTCAGTTGGTACAATTGTGGGGTAAACGATATGTGGCAGGTGCGCCTAATACTCAGCCAGGTGTTCCTTTATTGTTAACCAATACACTGGAAGGTCAACCAAGAGCCACTGTGGAAGAAGTGTATACACAAATCAATAAAGACCTTGATGAGGCATTGACATTGTTAGCGGGTTATACACGTGCTGGAACAGCTGCTAAGTCAAATTTCAATGTCAATGTTGTGCATGGTATCAAAGCACGCGTGGCTTTGACACAGCAAAACTGGGAATTGGCTGCTACCAGTGCCATTGCTGCCAGAAACGGATTTACGCTCATGAGCAATGCACAGTATTTGAGCGGTTTCAATGATATTTCCAATCCGGAATGGATATGGGGTAGTCGTCAAATTGATGACCACAACACATTCTTCTTTTCCTATTTTGCTTATATCTCCGCCAATTTTAACTCAACTGTATTGCGTACCCAGCCCAGAGCCATCAACGCTAATTTATGGGATGCAATACCGGCAACCGATATTCGTAAACAGTGCTGGGATCGCACAGGTGCTACCGTTCCAATACCACCGGGTGGGGCAAGAGTGCCTTACCAGAATAAAAAATTCCTAGCTAAGAGCAGCTCACTCAGTGTAGGAGATGTGCCTTATATGCGTGCTGCAGAAATGTTTCTGATAGAAGCAGAAGCAAGAGCTAGACAAGGACAAAACCTTGCTGCACAAACAGCATTATTTACACTGGTGCGCAACCGAAACGCTTCTTATACACAGTCTACGTCTACCGGTCAGACATTAATTGACGAGATTCTTTTTAACAGACGTATTGAATTGTGGGGTGAAGGTTTCCGTTTTACAGACCTGAAGCGTTTAAACCTGCCGATGTCTAGAGCCGGAATTCCTAATCACTTGGTTGCTTTAACACAGGTTACAACAGTACCTACCGGTGATATACAATGGGAGTTCTTGTTCCCACAAGATGAAATGAATGCTAATAAAGCGATTGTTCAAAATCCGCTCTAAATAGAGGTCAATTTCTTCAACAATAAAAAATGGTCAGCAAAAAAAATTGCTGACCATTTTTACTTTCAAGATTAGATTGAGATTAGAAAATCAGCTAAATCATATTGATAATCAAAACTTTTTTGGTCTTTTCCTAAAAACGAAATAACAAAATCGGTGAAATGAGCAGCATTTTTTTATAAGCATATGTCATAAGATGCGCATGAATGTTTTATTCTATAACTTGCGTTCCGCATGTTTACTTTAAAAACTGAAATATGAGAAAACTAGTCACAATGTTATTGTGTGTAATGTTCGCATTGCCACAAGTCTGGGCTCAGTCCAGGGTCATTACTGGTAAAGTAACTGACCAAAGAAATGGGCAACCACTCTCTGGTGTTACCGTGAGTGCAGGTGTTACCAACACTTTGTCTGATGCCAATGGCGACTACAGATTGTCTGTTGGTGCTGCTGCCAAATCCATTACATTTTCTTTTGTGGGTTTTGGCAATCGTGAAATCACGATTGGATCAGGAAATGTGATCAACATCACATTGCTTCCTGAAACAAAATCATTGGAAGAAGTGGTAGTAACCGGTTATTCTAATCGGAAAAGACAAGATTTTACCGGTGCTGCCGCAAAAGTTGCTGCTAAACAAATTGAGCAAGTGCCTATAGCTTCTTTCGAACAAATTTTACAAGGTCGTGCTCCGGGCTTGTACATCGCTTCAGGTTCAGGTCAGCCGGGTGCATCTGCACGTGTGAACATTCGCGGTGTAGGATCGATCTCTGGCGGTAACGATCCTTTGTATGTTTTGGATGGTATTCCCATTGAAACTTCTGTATTCAGAACCATGAACCCTAACGACTTCGAAAGCGTAGACGTATTGAAAGATGCGGCTGGTGCAGGTTTGTACGGATCAAGAGGTGCAAATGGTGTAATCGTAATCACTTCTAAAAAAGGTGCATCAGGTAAAACACGTTTACAATATCGTGGTCAGGCGGGTGTATCTCTTGCCCCTACCCAAAATAACCTGCAGTTGATGAATACTGCACAGCGTCTTGAGTATGAAGAGAAAATTTTAGGTCCAGGCGGATTATTGCCAACCAACGGAAACTCAGGATTTCCTGGATGGGATTATAGTCCGAGCAACCCTTTTTATGCAACTTTAACTCCTGCTCAACAAGCTGCTCGTGCTGCTCTTTTAGATTCAGTACGTAACATTAATACAGACTGGGCTGATATCATGTTTAGAAACGGTACTTTCCGTTCACATGAGATCAACGCATCAGGTGGTACTTCTAACCTGAATTTCTATACTTCTTTATCAGTATACAACCAGCAGGGTATTATCCACAGATCAAATCTGGATCGTTATACTTTCCGTGCAAATCTTGATTTTAAGACAGAGCGTTTAACAGTAGCGGTTCGTTCTTTCGCAGGATGGAGTACACAGGCGGGTATCGAATCTGAAGCAGGTGTAGCATTGGCTAACCCCATTGCGGCTGCTTATCTAGAACTGCCGTATCGCCGTTTGCGAGGTAATGATGGTAGAGTATTAACAGGTGCCGGATTAACAGCTTCTAACGCATATGATCGTCTGTTTACTACTACCTCTAATATCAATCAGTTCAAAGGAAATTTGGGTGTAACCATTACCTATAATATCTGGGGTGGTATTTCATTCAAATCTACCAATGGTATCGACTGGCGTAATAATAATACCAATCGTTTTATTGACCCCAACTCTTTTGCAGGTCGTAACATTGCACAGGGTCAGCAAGGTTTGTACACAGAGGGTAACTCCGAAAATTTACAATACCTGACTACTACCGGTTTGGTGTTCAATAAAACTTTCAAGGGAGTGCATGCTGTAAACGCTGCATTGATGTATGAAGGCATCCGTAACAGAGAAAGAAGCTTCTCGGCTACAGGTTTTGGTTTGAACAATAAACTACCCAATACACCTGCTGCTATTACACCGGGATCAGCTACCAATAACATGATTCCACAAATTGGTGGTGGAAGAACATTCAATGGCTTGTCTTCTAGCTTCCTGACTGCTGATTATACCTACAATAGGAAGTATAGTGTTTCAGCTAGCTTAAGAAGAGATGTTCCTTCTCAGGTTCCTCCTAAAAACAGAGAAAATATTTTCTGGACAGTAGGTGCGAACTGGAATGTATTGATGGAGAAATTTATGGAAAAACAGAATTTCTTCCAAGATGTGCGTGTGCGTGCGAGCTATGGTGAAACCGGTAACGTAAATGGTTTTACTTCTAACTTCGGTTATATTTCTTCTTATGGAGCGGGTAGCTATGCCGGTGTTGCGGGTATTGTACCTACTTCTCCAGGTAATGAAGATTACAAACTGGAAAGCCAGGTTATTACCAACATTGGAATTGATCTTGCTTTCTGGAACAATAGAGCACGTTTTACAGCTGATTACTTTATCAAAGATTCAAGAGATTTGTTTGTAAGCCAAAACTTATCACGTACTACAGGTTTTACAGCTTTATCTACCAATGCCGCACAAGTTAGAAACTCTGGTGTTGATTTGGCGCTGAGTGTAGATGTACTGACTAAGAAAGACTTGACTATTACCTTGGGCGTGAATGGTGGCTTCTTGAAGAATGAAGTACGCAGTTTAGGTCTGTTAACAGAAATTCCTCAGGGTACCGGTATCATCCGTGTAGGTTTACCACTGGGTAGCCACTTTGCGGTTGGTTTCAGAGGTGTTGATCCTGCAACAGGAAACCCGATCTATGAAGATATCAATGGTAACCCAACATTCCTTTACTCAGCAGCCAATAACCGTGCGGTGTTTGGAACCTTTATTCCAAGCTTCACCGGTGGTGCTACTTTGGATGTAACCTGGAAGAATATCAGCCTGTCTGCATTGTTTACCACTGCACAGGATGTATCTCGTTTCAACAATGAATCATTCTTCTACGAAACCACCAATTCAAATATTGCCTTTAATAAGCGTATTGAAATGTTGACCCAGACTTGGCAGAAGCCTGGTGATATCACTAGCTATCAGCGTATTGGTACTCAACGTCAGTTCAGTAGCAAGGATATCAGAGATGCTAGCTTTATCCGTTTCCGTAACCTGCAGGTAGGATATACTTTCGAACCAAAAAATCCTTCAAAATCTATCAAGAGTTTCCGTTTGTGGGGTCAGGGACAGAATCTGTTTACCTGGACAAAATGGACTGGTTTCGATCCTGAAGAGAGCAACAACATTGCTACCTATGAGTTCCCGAATCCAAAGACATTCACAATTGGTTTGGACATCAATTTCTAAACAATTACAACAGATTAGTATATGAAAAAAGTAATAAATTATTTCCTTGGTATACTTTTCCTTGTAGGTGCTACCTCTTGTGAAAAGCAACTAACGGATATACAACCGATTGATCAGATACCGGCACAAAATGCCATATCTACATTGGCTGATGTAGGTTCAGCTGTGAATGGTGTATATGGTACCTACTTAGGTAGGAGGCCACATTACCTGAGTTCTTATATGACCGATGAAGTACGTTTGGGTACTGGTTCTGAATACCGCAACGTAGGTAATATTCTTTTCAACTGGCAGCATGTATCTGATAGCCAGGATTGGAGAGATACTGAAAATGGAGGTTGCTGGACTAACTTATACCAAGTGATCGACCGTGCTAACCGTGTATTGGAATTAATGGTTCCTGTACCCACAGCCAATGCTACTGAAGAGGCGTTGAAAAACCAATACCGTGGTGAAATGTTGGCTTTAAGAGCGATGGCTCACCTGGAATTGTTACGTTGGTATGCTCCTACACCGCAGTATACTGCTGATCAGTTAGGCGTAGTATTACAAAAGGAATACGTGAAAGCCCCAGGCTCTTATCGTCCTTCTCGTAATACACAGGGTGAAGTAATGAATCAGATCATTGCAGATCTGGCTGAAGCTAGAAACCTGATCCCTACCACTTTTACAGAAATCAGCCGTATTACCAGAAATGCGGTAATTGCTTCTCAAGTAAGAGCTGCAGTACATACCCGTTCATGGCAGACTGTAGTGGATAGAGCGAATGAGTTATTGGCGTTACAGCCCATTGCTACAAGAGCGAACTATGCTACTTTGTGGACTACCCGTTCTATTGCTCCTGCTAACCAGAGCACCGAGATCATTTGGAGACTCAATGTGCAGCAAGGCAACTTGGGTGCTGCGATAGGTTCATTATGGCAAGATGTAGGTACAGGCGCGGTTCAGGCTTCTCCAGCTGTAAAACTGATGAATACCTTTGATCAAGCCAATGATATCCGTTTCAGCACTTTCTTCAGAACCACTCCAAGAAACCTGATTGCTAAATATGGTTTCGTTGTAACCGGTAACGGAGAAAACTTCCAATACGATATCAAGATGATTCGTAGCTCTGAAATTTTATTGGCTCGTGCAGAAGCGTATGCTGAATTGAATAACCTTACTGCAGCAAATGCTGATTTGAATACACTCAGAAGCAACCGTATCACCGGATATATTCATATTCCGGTGTTAGACAGAAATCAGTTGATCACTGATATCTTACAAGAGCGTTACAAAGAGCTTTGCTACGAAGGTCAGCGCTATTTTGATTTGAAGAGAAGATCACTACCCATCAACCGTGATTTAGCGGATGCAGGTGGACAGGCTACCATTCAAACATTGTTGCCTACCAATCCTAAATACATTCTGCCGATTCCACAACAGGAAACTTTTGCAAATCCAAACATGCAACAGAATGCAGGATACTAATATGAACATAGTTTAATGTGAGTTCATTCAGTTAAAAGTCCCAGATGCGTAAAGCATCTGGGACTTTTTTTTGACTTATTTACAACCAATTAAATTGTTGTAAGCAATTGATACGTAAGCGATAAAATCAACAGTTTTTCCTTCTCATCGCTAAAATGGGCTTAGGATTCGAACATTCTTGACATAATTTTTATTTTAATTCATCCATGTTTTTGTCTTACTATCAATTACAAATAGATTAAAAATTTATCCCATTTCTCATGCATATAGGTCCCTATATGTCAGCATATGTTCAATATGATGTCCATTTTAGTAAATTTATCTTTTTGTTAACTAACTGTATTTTGTTTTTTTTACTTTAAAAACTGACACATGAGAAAACTTGTTACACTTGTTCTGTGTGCATTGCTCAGCATTGCGCAGGTTTGGGCTCAAAACCGAACCATTACAGGTAAAGTAACAGACCAGAAAACAGGGCAAGCCCTGGTTGGCGTTACAGTATCTGCTAGTGGCACAAATACCCTCACTGATGAGGCGGGCAACTACCGCATCAGTGTTGGAACTGCTGCCAAGTCTATCACTTTTATGTATGTAGGTTATGACCGCATCGAATTACCCATTCGAGGTAATGTGGTAAATGCCTCTCTCAGTCCAGAGACAAAGTCTTTGGAAGAAGTGGTAGTAACGGGTTATAGCCGTGAGAAAAAAACACAGTTTGCGGGTGCAGCAAGTTTTATCAGCGCTAAGGCTGTTGAAACTGTTCCTGTAGGTTCTTTTGACCAAGCTCTACAAGGTCGCGCTCCAGGTGTGTTGGTAAATTCTGGTTCAGGTCAACCTGGTACCAGCCCTACCATTCGTATTCGTGGTGTGCAATCAATTCAAGGTGCAGGTGCCCAACCATTGTACATTATTGATGGGGTGCCTACCAACGAATCCGATTTCGCCACATTGAATGCTAATGATTTCGAATCGCTGACTGTACTGAAAGATGCGAATGCAGCTGCCTTGTATGGTGCCCGTGGTGGTACGGGTGTAATTGTCATTACTACAAAGCGTGGTAAAGCAGGGGCAACTAATTTCCAATATCGAACTCAAGTAGGTTATACCCAGCGCCCAAGTTTTGAGCGTTTAAACCTAATGAACACACGTGAAATGCTTGCCTATGAAGAAAGAGCAAGAATTACCGGTACACCGGGTTGGACTTACTCTCCTTTAAACACTGTTAATTTGGGGGGTATCAGCGATGCTCGTGAAAAGCAAATTCTAGACAGTATTGCGGCAATCGATATTGATTACGCAGAAATTATGTACCGTCAGGGCTTAAGCCAGTCTCATGAATTGAACATGTCTGGTGGTAATGAGAAAACACGCTTTTATTTATCAGGGTCTTATTTTGATCAAGAAGGTATTGATTTAGGTTCTAGCTTAAAACGATATACCACTCGTTTTAATGTTGATCATACTTCCAACAAATTAACAGTTGGCTTGAATACTTCCGTTGGATATTCAATAGGTAAATATTCAGAAGGTGAGCAATTGGGTAATAGCCCGCTAAACCCATTCCAAATGACCTACCGTGCAAAAACTTACGAGAATCCATTTAATCCGGATGGTTCACTCCGCTTTGGTGCAAGTACATCATTAAATCTTCGCCAAGTAGCTAACCTATTAGAGCGTATACAAAATGCGCAATTAACAAGAAGACAAATCAAAATCAATGCCGGTTTGAATCTTACTTACAAGATCTTACCTACTTTGACTTTCAAAAATGTTTTTGGTATTGATGTATCTAGTGATCAATCTTCTCGTTATGTCAATCCTAATTCTTTTGTCGGCTCTTTACAAGCGTTCCAGTCTGGTTTAGCTCAGGAAGGTCAAAGAACCATTTCCCAATTTATTAACACCACTAGTTTGGTTTATTCAAAACGTTTTGCATCCGTTCATGATGTGGAAGCAGGAGCATACTTTGAAGCCGTTCGTGGATATAATAAAACACTTGGATTTACCTTGTTCAATTTAGATCCACGCCTGACTGAAACTGGTCAAGGTGCTGGTCCTCTACCGGTAGGTGCTGGACAAACGACATATCCTCAGAATGCTTCTTCAGCAAAGAGTCAATTTGGTATCAGGTCTTTCTTTGGAACTTTACGTTATACCTATGATAATAAGTATACGATCACAGGTAACATACGTCGTGATGGTACTTCCAGAATCGTAAGCCCAGAAAATCGTGAGATCACAACCTGGTCTGCCGGTGTTATCTGGAACGCTTTACAAGAAAAGTTCTTGGCTGATCAGAAAATTCTTACAGATTTGAAAGTTCGTGCCAGCTATGGCATCGTTCCAAATATTGGATCTATACCAACTGCTGGTTATGGTAATGGTGTTTCATTTGGTGGTATTACTAACTATCAAGGTCCTCAACAACCTGTTTTTGGTACAACAACATATGCAGGTTCAACCATTACAGGTCAGGCACCTACCAGTCCGGGTAATCCGAACCTGAGAATCGAAAACATTCGCAAATGGAACTTTGGTTTGGAATTTGCAGTTTGGAAAAATCGTGCAAGATTTACTGTTGATTACTATAGAAACCGCACAGTTGATCTTTTTGTGAATCAACCTTTGTCTGCTACAACCGGTTTCGGAACACTTGCGATCAATGCTGGTGTAATGTCTAATAAAGGTTTTGAGTTTACAGCCAATATTGACGTTATTAAGCAAAAAGATTTCAATGTAAATATTTCAGCTAACCACTCTATCAATAACAACACTATTGATGATTTAGGATTGGTGAATGAATATTTATTAGGAACATTCTTGATTAAGAAAGGTATTCCTTACGGCTCTCATTTTACTTACAATTATTTAGGAGTTAATCCTGCAGATGGACGACCTATCTATGAAACATTGGATGGTAATACAACCAATAGCCTTGCGAATGCTGGTCAATTTGCAAAGTTCGGAACTTTCCTACCTAAGCATCAAGGTGGTCTGAATCTTGAAATACGTTATAGAGCAATTACTGTTGCCGCTTTATTCTCTTACCAATTCGATGTAATCCGTTACAATAATATCCGTAGTTGGATCACAAGAGGTATTCCTGGTTATCAAGCAGCGGTTAGAGGCTCTCGTGAATTGTTGACCGGACAGTGGACCAAACCTGGAGATGTAACAAGAATTCAAGCTTCTATCTATGATAGAGGATTTACTTCGGATGATTTGGAAGATGCTAAATTCCTTCGCTTCCGTAACTTGAACATTTCTTATGACATTCCTACTATCAAATTGGGCAATGGAAATAACCTGATAAAAGGTGCTAGATTCTATGTTCAGGCACAAAATTTGGCAGTATGGAGTCCATGGAGAGGTCTGGATCCTGAAGATGATAACAACATCAGCTTGAACGAATATCCTAACCCTAAAATGTTCGTTGTAGGTTTAGATATTAATTTCTAATCAAACTGGTATGGTTTTTCATATTTAGAATTTCAAAAACAATCATGATGAAAAAAATTAAAATATTAATCCTCTCTTCTGCGCTGGTAACTTTGTTTTCCTGCCAGAAATTATTAGAGATCAAAGAAACAGACTTTATCGGTGGTGATGTAGCCCTGAAAACTGTTCTAAACAATGAACAGGGTTTAATTGGTGCTTATGCAGCAATGAACGTAGAAATGGGCATTTTGTTAAATGCTGTTTTTGCAGATGAAGTAGTAACAGCAGATTTCTATAATGCTGCAACTGTTCATGAATGGCAATATGGTACACAAGATGTATCTATACGTGACCAATACACTGCAATAACACTTTACTACAGAATCATTGACAGGGTAAATCGTGTTTTGCAAGCTTTGCCCAATGCTACAGCTGCAAATGCTACGCAAGAGGCTCTTCGCTCACGTATTCGTGGCGAAGCGTTATTCCTTCGCGCTTTCTGTCACTTTGAACTGTATCGTTATTACAGTAATAGTTCTGTTGGAACTGATTTGGCAATGGCTTATATGGAAGTTCCATCTCTTCAGCCTACAGCACGTATCACTGTAGCGCCTTATTTCCAAAAGCTAAAGACCGATTTAGTCGCTGCTAAACCTTTATTGCCTGCTTATTCAGCATCTTCTGATATTTTCAGAGCAACCAATCTTGCAGCCTCTGCATTACAAGCCAGAGTTGCACTATATCTCAAAGAATGGAATGATGCTATCACATTTAGTACCGAGTATATTAATGGAATTCCATTAGCTTCTCGTACTGATTTTCCAGGAATCTGGACAGACGCTAATAGAAGCGAGTTGGCATTTAAATTGAGTCGTACCGCTTCTAACGGTGGAAGAATCGGTTCATTATTCCGTGGTACTTCAGCTAATGCCAGCAATATTGGTGGTATTACATGGACAGTTTCTCAGAAATTATGGGATTCTTATGATCAAGTCAATGATGTTCGTTTTTCATCTTACTATAAAAATGAGCCTTTGTTAGCTGGTGGATCTCGTAAATACACTCGTTTGATTAAAAAATACGAAGGAACCACTTATGGTACACCTAATGAAAATGTTGCAGATGCAAAAGTGTTCAGAACAGGTGAAATGTATCTGATTCGCGCTGAAGCACGTGCAGAAAACAATGATCTTGTAGGTGCTGCTACAGATCTTAATGCTCTGCGAGCTGCGCGTATCAATGGTTATACTCCTGTAATTCTTGCTTCTAAAGATGCTGCAATCACTCAGATAATGGAAGAGCGTTTCAAAGAATTACCTTATGAAGGACATCGTTTTTTCGATTTGAAAAGAAGAAACTTGCCTGTTGTTCGTATTACGCCAGATTTGCCAAATCCGGCAGCACAAGCAATTTTACCTGCAGGTAATTTCCGTTTCCTGTTACCTATTCCAAGTACAGAAATTCAGGCTAATCCTTTGATGCAACAGAATCCAGGATACGCTAACTAATCAATACTTATTGATTGATGTAAAAGAGGTCAGCTCATTTGAGCTGACCTCTTTGTTTGTAAATAACCTCCGTCCTTGTATTTTCAATCTATTGAAGTTGACGATAAGTTGATTTTTATAATGGATGATGATAGGGTTCGATGATTGGGTTTCTTCTTAACATCATAACTCATCATAAAAATCTGCGTCCCATCCTTTAAAATCATCTCTGAAGTAGGGTATAAAAAGCCCGTGAATGAGTTCACGGGCTTTTTATGGATGTTGTCAATTGATTATTGAATCACATCAGCTAATTTTTTTTCTAAAGCTTCACCTCTCAAATCCGTTGCAATGATCTTTCCGGCTGGGTCTAACAGTACGTTGAATGGTATACCTTCAATTTTATACATAGGCACCACTACACTTTCCCAATATTTCAGGTCACTGATATGCTTCCAGGTTAATTTATCTTTTGCGATGGCTTCTAACCAGGCTTCCTTATCCTGATCCAATGAAACACCTAAAATGGTAAAGTTCTTATCCTTGAATTTATTGTAAGCAGCTACCACATTTGGATTTTCTTTTCTACAAGGCATACACCAACTCGCCCAAAAATCAACCAACACATATTTACCTTTTAAACTGCTCAATGAAAATATCTTTCCCTCTGTATCAGGTAAACTGATCTCCGGTGCAGGCTGATTTAATAAGCTGTTGGATGGAGGTGCTTGCGTACTTACTGCCATCAAACTTTTTATTTTTGCCAAACCACTATGCTCTTTGAACTTATCTGCTGATGCATCAGCCAAAGCTTTTAGTTGTTCAGGTTCCATGGTACGTGAACCCATGCCAATAGCATAGTACCTTGCAGCCGGACTTTCAGATGCATTCACAAAATCGGTCACCAGTTTGTTGATGTCTTTCAATTGACGGTCACGCTTATCTCTTTCTATCGTTAACAAACTGTCGTTGCCTTCCTTTTGCTGCATACTGTCCACTTTCATAAATGTCAAGTACAACAAAGAGTCTTTTACACGAAAGTCTTCAAAAAGTTTATGCAGACTATTGCTGGCATCCGAGCCTTCAACGGTATAAGCCCTGTAGTTATTGACGTCTACATTCACACGAATACTTTTACCATCATTCACGAGTAAAACATCCGGACCATTTTCAATCACCAATCTATATAATGATTCTTCCGTGCCAACGGCCCTTAATTCAAAGTTGCCATTGTCTTTCAAAGTGGTGGAGTCAAGAATGACAGGCTGTTCACCACCATAAGGTAATTCCTGCAAAAATATTTTTTTGGAGGGTGCATTCGTGATCTTACCGCTTACAGTAAAAGCGCCATATTTTTTTTCCTGGCAACTGCTCAATAATGTAATTGCAGCTGCGATGTAAACCAATGGTTTCATGTATGTATGTTTATTGATTGAGTTTTTGTTCGAGTAATGCGGTTACTAATTTAGGATCTGCTTGTCCCTTACTTCTTTTTTTCACTTCGCCTACAAACAAACCAATTAAACCTTTTTTACCTTTTTTATACTCCGTTACTTTATCCGGCATGGCAGCAATGGCTTCCTCTATCCATTGCTCTAACATATTTCCGTCATTCACCATGATCAAATTCATTTCAGTAGCCAGTTGTAATGGATCAACCTCTTTCTCTAATAACAAGGGTAATAGTTTAGAAGACGCAACAGAGAAGCTAACCTTACTGCTTTGTACCAGTTCTATTAAGGCGGAAAGACTAGCAGGCTGTAATATAAGCGCTGTAAAATCTTTTTGCTGTTCATTGAGGTATTGTCGGATAGGTCCTAGTATCCAGTTAGCAATGGCTTTGTAATGGGTAGTATGTTTAGCCACCGCCTCAAAGTATTGAGCAGTCGGTATGGAATCACAAAGTTGCCCTGCATCATATGTATTCAATCCATAGCTTGCAATTAATCTCGCTTCCAATTCAGCAGGTAATTCTGGCAATGACTGTTGAATACCAGCAATATAAGTTTCAGTCAAATGAAAAGGAGCGAGGTCGGGATCGGGGAAGTAGCGATAATCATTAGCTTCTTCTTTATCCCGGATTGCAAAAGTGGTATCATTAGACGCATCGAAACTTCTGGTTTGCTGTTTTACAGCTTCTCCTTTCTCTAGTAACTCAATGATTCTTTCGATCTCAAACTCAATTGCTTTTTTGACATTGCGTATGGAGTTTAGATTTTTCACTTCCACTTTAGTACCGAGTGTGGTGGTTCCTCTCAATCGAACAGAAATATTGGCATCACAACGCAAACTACCTTCTTCCATATTACCGTCACAAATACCCAACCATTGTACGAGTTTCCGAATTTCGGTAACATAATGCCAGGCTTCTTCTGCACTATGCATATCCGGCTCAGTAACAATTTCAATCAGTGGGGTGCCGGCTCTGTTCAGATCGATACAGGTATTGTTTTCATCCAGATCATGTATGCTTTTACCAGCATCTTCTTCTAAATGAATTCTATTCAATTGTACATCTTTCCTACCGGTAGAGGTATGAATGGTTACATACCCACCTTTACAAATCGGAGTAGTATGTTGCGATATTTGATATCCTTTGGGAAGATCAGGATAGAAGTAATTCTTTCTGGCAAAATAATTATGCTGCTCAATCTCACAGTGACAGGCCAATCCCATTTTGATAGCATATTCAACTGCTTTCTGATTGGTTTTAGGAAGTGTGCCCGGATGACCTAAAGTGATCGGACTCACCTGTGTGTTGGGTTCAGCTCCAAATGCAGTACTATCCCCACAAAACAATTTGCTTTGTGTAGCCAGTTGAGCATGAACTTCTAGTCCAATAACCGCCTCATATTTGTCTTGCAATGACATGAACTACAAAAATACTGCTGATTGTTCAGCTAAAGGAGGTTTATCACTGTTTTATGAGATAATTATAAGGAAAGTATTCGCTTTAGGTCTGTTTCTGACACCGTTAATAAATTCACAGCGGGTAATCTTTTGGTGAGTTCTTTCCAATTTTTATCTTGATCATAAATCTTCTTTAACATCGGAAGAGCCTTGTCTACCTCTTTGTTATTCGCCAATGTAATGGCTGTCCAGAACTGCATCTCCAGATTATCGGGGAATAATTGCATGGCTGCTTTGTACTCAGCCATTGCTTTGGCCATATCGTTTTTCTCCACAGCAAGGTCTCCATCATTCATGTGTTGATACGCAAGATGTACCGTATAAATGCGGCGTAATTCCTTTAATGGTTCAGGGGCATCATCTACACGGATATCCACTGTTTTATTATTCCAGGCTTCGGTGATCTTTCCCGGCACAACAATAATCGCAGCAGCCTGCATACCTCGAATATCACCTCCTGCTTTTTGTGCGGCTTCCAATGCCAGTAATACCCTTTCTGCTAATGGTTTTCCTTTGCTTTTTTCAAATGCCTCAGACATATATTCATCTACTTGATCACCTAGCATCATATTACTTTGCACGCTGTAGTTGTTTCCTTTGATATGACTAGCTACCTGGATACAATTTTTACCGGTATGTGTGGCAACATTTCCTTTACTATCAATAATTGATACTTGTCTGACATCTCTGCCCGGATCATCAGCCACTAGTTTGTCAAGCACCTGCTGTGCCGATAATCCCGTTTTTAACAAAGCCAATGCTTTAGGGCCATACGATTTATCTACAAACGATTGAGTAGCTACAGCTCCTACACCTGCTTCTGCCCAAGGAACAGAAGTACCTACACTAAACCAATGGCTTTGCACACCCACTGCCATTTCTCCGGTTTGCTCATCTCTGGCAACTATGGAATAGGTATGAACCAGGGGCTCTTTAGTTCGATATACCTGAGCAAAATTTTGAACGCTTAAACAGATAAAAGCCATCAGTGTAAGAAATCTCATAACCTTGTTTTTTATTAAATATACAAATAAAAAAAACCGCGCCAATCCTTACAAACGCAAGGTGACGCGGCCTTATAATGCACATGAGAAACTTATAACATCAGCTTTGATCCAATGGTTCAGAGATCTGCTGTTTTTAGTTTTTTAGGAATTTTAATTTCCAAAGTTTGTGTTTTTCCGGAACGAATGATACTTGCTTTGATCAAATCGCCCTCTTTCAGTTCTTTCAGTGCAGCTTTGATTTCATCTACTGAGTTTACTGCTTTGCCGTTAATATTGGTGATGATGTCATTTTCCTGAATACCTGCTTTTTGAGCCGGTGTTTCATCTTCAACCTCTATTACTTTTACCCCTTTACTGTCCTCGGTATCCTGAATTTCAATGCCCAATCTGGGTTTACGTGAGTAATTCCAGTTAAAATTTTCCAGACCTCTTAATTCAGGCATGTTGAAGTTAAAGCCACGTCCAAGACGATCATCAAAATTAAAATCGAAACCCATCTCCATGGTCTTGCCAAGCACTGCTGTGGTTGTTTTCAATTGACCATCGCGTAAGTAAGAAACAGTCACTTTATCTTCAGGCTTGAATTTGCGGATGGTTTCAAACAGATCTTCACTGTCTGTGATGGTGGCATCATTCACTTTGGTAATGATATCGTCTTTCTGAAGTCCGGCCTTGGCAGCAGCACTCTCTTTGGTAACAGAAGTGATTTTAGCCCCTTTTTCATTTTTTTCGCTCATCACACCCAAGAAAGCACGGGGAGTTCCTTCCGGTTTCTTGATCCTTATTTCATCCAGGTCAAAGAATCCATCAGTATTTCGTGGACTTCTTATGCGTAAGGAAGGGGCTATTCTTAATCTCATATCGCCCAGTTTTTCTTTTTCTTCCGGAGACATATCTTTTACATCCTTTCCATTGATAATAACCCTGTCACCATCAACAACAATGGTTGTTTTTTGTCTTTTTTCCTTTACCTCTTCTTCACGCTGCTTTTTATCTGTGGTTTGTGCCGATGCAGTCATTCCTGCGGTGAGTAATAATGCGGCGATCCATTTACAATACATAATCATAAAATTTTAGTGTACGAAATGTTTGGTAGTCAAATGTACAGTAAAATTTTATTTACGAAGGGCTTCGGAAATGTTAAATAAGGTTAATGGATTGGCGTATGGTTCATGGCTGATGGCCTATGGCTAATGGTTCATAGCAAAAGGTCTTTCTATAGGCTATGAACTATTAGCCATAAGCTACCCTAAAGCAGCGACTTCACCTTCTCCACCACCTGTACCAGATTACTGGCATCTTGTCCGCCGGCAGTGGCCAGGGTTTTTTGTCCGCCGCCGCCGCCTTTGATCAGACCTGCAATATGTTCTTTGATGATTTTGGGGGCTTCGAGTCCTTTTTGGTTAACCAGATCTTCTGATACCATCACTGCTACATTGGCTTTTCCATCTGTATTTGCTGCCAATACCACCAGATAGGTGGTAAGGTTATTTTTTAGCTCAAAACAGAGTTTCTTGAGTGCATCGGCACTACTCAGCTCTGTTACTGAACCAATAAAGGCTACACCATTGATGGTTTCTGCTTTGCTCAATAATTCTTGCTTGAGAATTTGAATTTGCTTGGCTTCTAGACTTTCAACTTTCTTTTTTAATTCATTATTCTCTACAAATAGATTCTCTACCGATTTGATGATCTCTTTCGGATTTTTCAGTGCTTCACGCACCGCTGTTAACTGATTAAGCTGTTCATCGATATAAGCTTCTGCAGTAGCACCACTCAATGCTTCAATACGTCTCACCCCCGCAGCTACAGCTGATTCTGATTTGATTTTGAACATACCCAATTCTCCCGTAGCCCCAACATGTGTACCACCACACAATTCAATAGAATAGGTGGGGTCAATGATGACTACTCTTACTACATCGCCATACTTCTCACCAAACAATGCCATAGCTCCTAATTGTACAGCATCATCTTTAGCCATTTCTTTAATGACCACAGGAATATTTTGTCTGATTTTTTGGTTAACGATTTTTTCAATTTGATTGATTTCCTCGTCTGTTACTTTAGCAAAGTGTGAGAAGTCAAAACGCAGTTGTGTATCATTGACCAAACTTCCTTTCTGTGCTACATGGGCTCCCAATACCTGTCTGAGTGCCGCATGTAATAAATGCGTAGCACTATGATGAATGGCAGTAGATTGTCTTCTGCTTGCATCCACTTTCGCAATTACAGGAGCATCTATACCAGCAGGTAATTGCTCACAGAAATGAATGATCAAATTATTCTCTTTCTTGGTATCTATTACCGGAATCGATTCACCATTAAAATCAAGTGTGCCTTGATCTCCTGTTTGTCCACCGCTTTCTGCATAAAAAGGAGTGCTTTCCAATACCAGTTGATAGGCTTCTTTTCCTTTGGCTTTTACTTTTCTGTATCGTGTAACGAGGGTATTCGTTTCTAATGTGGAGTATCCTACAAAACTATTGTTGGTAGTTTCTTTTAAAGTGATCCAGTCTTCTGTATCTACAGCAGTTGCGGCACGACTTCTATTTTTCTGTTGTTGCATCTCTGCTTCAAATCCTTTTTCATCAACAGTCAGATCATTTTCTGTAGCGATCAATCTCGTAAGATCCAATGGGAAACCGTAAGTGTCAAACAATTCAAAAGCGGCTTTACCCTGAATTGTTTTATTATTTGCGGAATGAATGATATCGTCAATTCGCTTCAACCCTTTATCCAATGTGCGGAGGAATGCATCTTCTTCTTCTTTCACTACCTTACTAACAAAATCCAGTTGCTGCTGCAGTTCCGGAAACACAGTTGTAAACTGTTGAGCAATTACCGGAACCAGCTGGTGTAATAAAGGTTGTTTATAATCCAGATAAGAATAATAATAACGCACAGCTCTTCTTAAAATTCTTCTGATCACATATCCCGCTCCGGTATTCGAGGGAAGTTGTCCATCCGCAATGGTAAATGAGATGGCACGTATATGATCCGCCAATACACGAAAAGCGACTGCTTCTTTACTATCGCTATAATCATATTTTTTTCCGGTGATGTTCTCTACTGCAGCAATGGTTCCTGTAAATACATCTGTATCATAATTACTCTGCTTTCCTTGAATCACACGTACCAATCTTTCAAAACCCATACCGGTATCCACATGCTTGGCAGGTAATGATTCCAGACTTCCATCTTTTAAGCGGTTGAATTGGATGAATACATTGTTCCAGATTTCAATCACTTGAGGATGGTCATTGTTCACCAATGTTTTTCCATCTACTGCTTTTCTTTCTGCTGCTGTTCTGCAATCTACATGGATTTCAGTACAAGGCCCACACGGACCTGTATCACCCATTTCCCAAAAATTATCTTTTTTATTTCCGAGTAGAATTCGGTCTTCCGGAATCACTTTTTTCCATTCTTGAAAAGCTTCTTCATCACGTGGAATGCCTTCTTTCTCATCGCCTTCAAATATGGTGACATACAAACGGTCTTTATCTAATTTGTATACCTCTGTCAATAATTCCCAACTCCAGGCAATGGCTTCTGCTTTAAAGTACCCGCCTGCCGGACGGGCAGGATCGCCAAAGCTCCAGTTGCCTAGCATTTCGAACATGGTATGGTGATAGGTATCTACGCCTACTTCTTCCAGATCATTGTGTTTACCACTTACACGCAAACATTTTTGTGTATCTGCAATTCTTGGAGAAGCTGCTTGTTTATTGCCCAGAAAATAATCTTTGAACTGGTTCATCCCTGCATTGGTAAATAAGAGGGTAGGGTCATTTTTTACCACAATCGGCGCTGAAGGCACGATCTGGTGTTGCTTGGAGGCAAAAAAATCCAGAAACTTCTTTCTGATCTCGGCGCTGGTCATCATCTGGGTATATATTTTAAAAACTGTATTTTAGTTGCTCAGAAGCTATCCTTGAGCGCTTTTAAAGGGCATCAAAGGTAAGGAATTGACCTTTCTTGGAAAGCGGTAAGATTTCAAGGCTTTACCTTCAACCAGAGCAAAAAATACCCAAAACAAGCGTTTTTGATGCCGTTCATAGCGGCACCCCCCAGGATATGAAGAAGATCAAATATTATTACAATACCCATACACTCCGGTATGAGAAGCTGGAAACCCCGCTCAGGGTTAGGTTATTGCAATTATTTGGTTTTATTGCCGCTTCTATTGTAACCGGGATGATCATTTTTGCCATCGCCTTCCGTTATATTGATTCTCCGAAAGAAAAACTCCTGCGCCAGCAGAATGAAGACCTAAAGCAGAATTATGGTGTATTGGAAGAAAGGCTGAAGCAATTGACCCTTCAAATGGATGAATTGGCCAATCGGGATAATGAAGTGTATCGCTCCATTTTTGAATCCAAGCCTATTCCGGATAGTGCCCGTATTCGTGAAATGGAGAAGCGCAAAGAAATTCAATTGTTACAAGCTATGGGCTCTACTGAGCTGATCAAAAACATGACAGTACAACTGAATAACCTATCGCTTCGAATGGCTTATCAGCAGCAATCATTTGACGAGATCACGCAGATGGTTAAGAATAAGGAGAAATTCCTGGCATCGATTCCGGCTATTCAACCCATCAGTAATAAAAACCTTACGCGTATTGCATCCGGTTATGGGTATCGTATAGATCCCATTTATAAAGATAGAAGAGCACATTTAGGAATGGATTTTACAGCCCCACATGGTACACCTATTTATGCCACAGCAGATGGGGTAGTAAGCGATGCAGGCTTTAATACAGGTGGATTTGGTAACCGGGTGGTGATCAATCATGGGAATAGTTATGAAACTTTATATGGACATATGTACCGCATCAAAGCAAGGGTTGGACAAAGAGTAAAACGAGGAGAAGTAATTGGGTATGTTGGGAATACGGGAAAAAGCTCCGGTCCACATTGTCATTATGAAGTACATCGTTATGGAAATCCGGTGAACCCTATTTACTATTTTTATAATGACCTTACACCGGCACAATTCGATCGGTTATTGAAGATTGCTGCTGCCAGCAACCAGAGTATGGATTAATGGGATGCTTTCGCGAAAAAATTTAGATTACGTAGAACAATCGGGTACTGCAGTTGTAGTTAGTTTACAAAAGATACATTTTGGAACCTGCCGTAAGAAAATATCTACTGAGAATCGTGAATACCCTTTCACTGGGTCTTTTATGGCTGGCCCTCAATTCTACTTTTGGAATCATGTATGATTATGCATTTATACATGAGAAAATCAAGTTAGGGAATGTTCTTTTTTACTGCTTTTTTGTTGCTAGTCTCACTGCTTATTTGTGGTATATTATTCGTCTTTGGAGTAAGCCATTGAATTTCGAAGAGTAACTTTTATTGGGTTCATCCGTTACATAAAAAATAGCGATGTAGTGAATTACATCGCTATTTTCTTATTTTCATCATAGAAACCGAACGGAATGCCCTTAAAAAGAATATCCAAACAGATCATGATCATCGGTACACTGGTGATCTGGACGATCAAATTTGTGGTCCGTCCCTTCATACATATTGATCCGGCTTTCAAACCGTTGATTGGACTGGCTCCTAATTTGATCGGCTCTTTTCTGCTGCCATTCGGGGCATGTTGGTTCTTTCAACGCTTTTTCAGGCTTGAGAATGATCGAGACCTGAATATTACCTGCTGCTTTGGTTTGTTACTGGTAGTCATCAATGAATACCTGCAACTGATTCCTGTTTTCGGAAGAACCTTTGATTACCTAGATATCCTATCATCAGTCATTGGCGTTTTCTTTGGACATCTTTTATTTCGCAGATTGATGGTGCGTTATGCAGTCATCGCTCAAAAAACAGCCGCTTAATTTTTCTGATCTTTTGTATCCAGAATCACAGGGGTATTTCCCTTACCCATTACAATCACTTTTGAGTTAGGGGAGGTAACCAATCCTTTGAGTACCTGAATTTGCTCGTACTGCAATTGTTTGTCGGTTAATCCACTACTCATGATGCGCTGATAATCAGCAATACCCTGGGCTTCTACGCGCTTTCTTTCTGCTTCTTGTTTTTCCTTTTGCAACACGAACTCCATTTTCTGCGCTTCCTGTTCTGCTTTTATTTTTTCTTCAATAGAGGTTTTTACATTGGTAGGTAAAGTGATATTTCTTACTAACAATTGTTCCAGTATCAATCCCCTTTTCTTGAAATCGGTTTCAATGCTTTTGAAAATACGGTTTTGAAAATCATCTCTTCTGTTAGAGTATAATTCAATAGCTGTAAAATAAACTGCATTGTCTCGAATTTTAGTACGGGTAAGCGGACGCACAATTTTATCTTTATAATCAAGTCCGGTTTCTCTTACAATACGTGGAGCTTCTGTACCAATTACCCGATATAAGACTGTAAGATCTATGACTACTTCCAATCCATCGGCCGTTAATACTTTAATGGCATCATCTCCAGAAGTACTGCTAGTACTTTCATCATGAACGCCACTCATGGTATAGTTCTGTGTTTTAATATCCACTGTTTTTACATCTACCAATGGATTCACCATATTCAAACCACTGGTGAGTACATCATCAGATACTTTACCGAATAAGCTTTTCACACCAATCTGACCTGCATCTATTTGTTTGATACAAGCAGTGAGGAAACCAACGATGATGATGATCAAAGCTAATATTCGAATACCCGCTGCGAGTTTACGTAACTCTTCTCTTTCCTGACTTTTGAGGACGATACCTACAATCAGAATAATCACCCCTAAAATAATTGCTACCATTTCTTTGATTTTTATTGTTAGTAGAAAATCTGCATGAAATATTACACTCAACTACTGTGATCAGCTACAATCACCCATTCACCTTTGATCTTTTTGAATAATAATGTGTAATGTCCGCTCAAGTCTCCAATGGTTCTCTTTAACATCCATTTCCCGAGTACAAAGTAGTGATCATTTTCCAAAGGCTTTACTTGTAGAATTTGAAATTGTAACTGTCCCATGGCAGTGGTATCCGGATAATTCTTTTTGTAATTGTTCAACGTGGTTTGATAACCATAGGTAACACCATTTTTCCCGATGAACATAAGGCTATCACTTTCCCAATAACCTTTCATGAATGCGGGAATATCTCCACGATTCCAATCTTTGGTTTGGCGATCAAGCATATTTCGGATGATTTGCTCGTCTTTGTTCTGAGCAAATGAAAATGTGAGCTGAAAAAATAAAAGAGAAAAAAGAAGCTTTCTCATGCGGATAATTTTCAGAAAGCTACTGAAAATTAATGGTCTCTGAAAGCCCTTACCATTTCTCTTTTTCCGGGCGGACCTTGTAGTTTGGTGACCCTGAAGCCTGCAGCTTCCATGGCTCTTCTTACTACTCCTTTACTGCAATAGGTGACCAGTATTCCCTCCGGTTTTAGCAAGTCGTATAATTTTTCAAAAACTTCAACCGTCCATAATTCAGGTTGTGCAGTAGGGACAAATGCATCGTAATAAATGATATTAAATCGCTCTTGTGTTACAAAAGTGTTCAACTTACAATGATGTTTGTACAATTCAAATTTTGAATGAATGGGCATGACCGTATTCCATGTTGCTGCATGCATTTGTGAAAAAATGGATTTTTGTTGCAACTGGGTTCCATAGTTGAGTACACTTATCTCATCAGCAGTTAAAGGGAAAGCTTCAATGCTGTGATAGCTGACATGTATACCCATTCGATCAGCGAAAATAGAAGTGAGTAATGCATTGAGTCCGGTACCAAAACCCATCTCCAGAATTTGATATTCTTTGAGCCCTTTAGTCTGATGTAGGTAACTGATACCTGCATCTATGAAAACATGCTGACTTTCTTGTATGGCTCCATGTTTACTATGATAAGTAACATTGAGCTCATCTATTTGAATGGTATGAGAACCATCTGCAGTCAATTGAAGATGCCTTTTCATAATTCTTTGCAAGGTAAGTTTTCAAGTTGAAACCGTTTCTCTAACTTGGTGATATGGAATACATCAAACATCTCCAAAAAGATCCAAAACTGGCGACTATTTTAAAAGAGGATACTCATACACTCAAACTCCATAAAAATATCCCACTTCGATTGATGGCAAGTATCATGAGTCAACAATTGAGTACCAAAGTTGCCAAAGTAATCTTTCATCGCTTTTTAGCATTATACAATGGTAAAGAACCCAAACCCCAGCAGGTATTGGATACTCCTTTTGAAAAGCTACGTGCCATTGGTTTAAGCAATGCCAAAGTGAGTTATGTACAGAATGTAGCGCGATTTTGTATTGAACACAAGATCACGGATAAAAAGCTTTTACAGATGGATAATGAATCTATCATTGAACTACTTACCAGTATTAAAGGAGTAGGTAAATGGACAGTTGAGATGCTTTTGATGTTCACCTTGGGTAGGGAAGATGTATTTGCAGTAGATGATCTGGGTATTCAACAGGCGATGTGTAAGCTGTACAAGATCAATGCAGCCGATAAAAAGAAAATGAAAACAAGAATGCTCAAGATATCAGCGATCTGGAGTCCATACAGAACCTATGCTTGCTTACATCTCTGGAACTGGAAAGACGGAGGAGAATGATCAATAATGAATGTCGAATATCCAACATTGAAGTTCGACATTGGATGTTCGACATTCATTATTCATGATTTCTCTAGGCTGAGTTTCTGCCGGCATTGATGATGCCGAACATGCTTCGGGTAATCAGTTTTTCATAGACTTCTTTCTCCGGTCCATCACCGGTATGGTTTCTGATTTGATAGAGTGCATATTGTTGTATGGTGAGCAGTGGTAACACAATTTTATCACGCATTTGAATCGATGCTCGTCCGGGTTGATCATCATCCATGAGTTGAGTTGCTTCCGCTAATTCCAGCACCATATTGCAGGTGAGATCAAACTCGTCTTTCACCATTTGCCATACCGCACCAAACTCGGGATCTTCTTTGATGTATTCCGTTAATGGAAAAAATGATTTGAGCATACTCATCATACTGTTATCAATCAACGTGCGGAAGAATAAGACATTTCTGAACATGGCTTTTACATCATCCCACAAACCTTTTTCTTTCATGGTCTTTAATGCAGTGCCTACACCAAAAAATCCCGGTACATTTTGTTTCAGCTGACTCCAACTGCCTACAAAAGGAATCGCACGTAAATCTTCAAAACGTAAAGCTCCGCCACTACCTCTTTTGGCAGGTCTACTGGCGATATTACTTTTACTGTAATAGTTTAATGGACTGAATTGTTGCAGGTATGAAAGGAATAACGGATGTGTTTTAAATTTTTGATAAGTGATATGACTGATGCTACCCAACTCTTCCATCAGAAAACGATCATGTTGTGATAATTGTATTCTTGAGTCGGCGAACAACTCATTACTGATACCCGCACTCATCAATTGTTCCAGATTGTATTGAGAAGATTGAATGGTGCCGAAATTTGATGTAATCGTTTGTCCTTGTATGGTCAGTTGTATTTCTTCATTCTCAATATTAGAACCCATGGATGCATAAAACTTATGTGTTTTTCCGCCACCTCTTGACGGAGGTCCACCACGACCATCAAAAAATTTTGCTTTGATATTGTACTTTCTGGAAATAGCGGTTAGGTTTTCTTTCGCCGTATAAATACTCCAGTTGGCTTGAAGGTATCCGCCATCTTTTGTACCATCACTAAAGCCCAGCATAATGGTTTGTTGCATTTTTCTTTTCATCAAATGATGTGCGTACTGTGGTAATTGATACAATACATTCATGGTTTGTTCGGCTTGGGCCAAATCATCAATGGTTTCAAAAAGAGGCACAATATCTACCGTTAGTGATTCTTCTTTCCAGCCACATAGTTTGAAAAGCGCATACACTTCCATTACATTCAAACTACTCTGACAATTGCTGATTATATAGCGATTGCAGCCTGCCTCACCATTTCGTTGTTGAATGGTTTGAATGGCATAGATGCTTTCAAGGGTATCTCGGGTAATGGATTCAAATAGGGTCGGGTCGAGCTGATCTTCCAGTGAACTGAGTACGGCAATTTTTTTAGCAGCAGGAAGGTGGTTGTAATCATCGGTCAATAATCCCTTGCCACGAATGTTGATCAGTGTTTCATGAATGTTTTGAATGACCTGGGTATGAATACGACTATCTTGTCTGATATCAATCGTAGCAAAATGGGTCCCAAATATTTTTACCTTATGGATGAGGCTATTGAGTCTTTGTAAAAAGAGCGCATGGTGTTTTTCTTTTACTAACTGCTGGATGATGAAGAGTTTTTCCAGTAATGTGTTAGCGTGTATAGGCTCCGATTCTGTTGGACGAAAAACATTTTCATATAATATGGCTTCCAGTTCTTGCAGTAATACATCTACATTGGAGAAAGTGAGTCTTCTCTTGAGCTTGCGGATATCTCGGTAATAACATAGGGTGATAGAACTGCGTAAGGCTTCCGCCACTTTGAGTGTGGTTGCTGCGTTTACAAATGGATTACCATCTCTATCACCGCCCGGCCAGAAGCCTAGTTCAATAAAAGGATTGTCGCCATCATAAGTGTGATCAAAAATATCTCGTTCAATAACATTGTAAATATTACCGATAGAATGGTATAAGATATTTTCTAGGTACCACATCAGGTTCAACGCCTCATCATAGGGAGTGGGTTGCTTTTTATTAAAGAAAGGAGTGATGCCTAATTGTTGAATATATTCATTGATGGTATGGAAGTCATTTTTAGCAATGGCTTCGCTCATGTCATGAATGATACCCAATACACTACCCGGATAAAACTGTGTGGGGTGGGCAGTCAATACCACCCTTACCCTGAATTTCTTCAATTTATTTTTTAATGCTTGTGTTTTGCCGGCAAATACTGCTTCATTGTACAAAGCTTTTAAACTGCCCGGACCTTCGATATTGTTAACGGTATTGAATGCGGCATCTTCTATGGCATCAAACAACACCACTTGTCGCTCGATGTATTGAACAAACTTAAATAAGCGATCTACTTTTTGTTTTTCATCACGAACCGGTGTATGCTGTAAAAAAAAGTCGTTGATGATCTCAACCGGATTTTTCCCTGATTTATAATCATCCTCACAGGTTTGCGAAAGGATGGGTAATAAAGCTCCTACATTGGCAATGCCTGAAAAAGGCAAGGCAGCAAAAAGGCTGTTGTAAATGGTATATTTATCCGTTACGTTACGCCTGAATTGTTGGATATATTGACGCGCTGACATACCCTAATATACATTTTTATCCTAAAAACTAACAGATTCTGATTAATAAACTAATGATTTATAATGTTTTATAAAACAAATGTTAGTTAATGACAGATTAAACTTTTGTGTAAAACAGGGGTCTAACGTGCAGGAGCATTTATATTAGCGTAAAATAGCCCTGCATGCAATCAGACGATTTGGTATTACTGCAACAGTTTCGGGAGCCGGCTACAAAAGAGCAGGGGTTTACAGGTATCATTAAAAAGTACCAGGAAAAACTATACTGGCATATTCGCAGGATGGTAGTAGATCATGAAGATGCGAATGATGTATTGCAGAATATATTCATTAAGGTTTGGAAGGGGTTGGAAAACTTCCGGGAAGACAGTCGTTTGTATACTTGGTTGTATCGAATTGCTACCAATGAATGTCTAAGTTTTATTGAGCAGCAAAAGCGAAAAGCATCTATTAGCATGGACGAGGTTGTGGAAGTATTGAGTAATAAAGTAAAGGCTGACAGTAATTTTGATGCCAATAAACTTGAGTGGAAACTACAATTGGCCATCCAACAGTTACCGGAAAAGCAACGGGTGGTCTTTAATCTTCGATATTACGATGAAATGCCCTATGAAGAAATGAGTCGGATACTGGATACAAGTGAAGGGGCATTAAAAGCAAGCTATCACCATGCAGCGAAAAAAATTGAGGCATTTATACTGGAACATTAAACCTACGAACACCACAGTTATCTAATGAATATGCAAAATAGGGATGAAATAACGATAGAACTGACAGGCATATTAGGTTCTGCTATTGCTTGGCCGGTTGCAGTACCCTACATGGTACCTGTTGGTTATTTTGATGCATTGTCTGAAATAATCCTGGAGCGAATCAGTATAGGATTACCCAATAAAGCCAATGTATTTGTAGTGCCGGATAACTATTTTGAACAGCTTCCTGATACTATTTTACAAGCAGTAAGACATACTGAAGTGAGTGATGAACTACGGGAAGTAGCACCGTTCTTACAGTCGATACCTAAAACCAATCCTTATCAAACAAATACTGTTCCTGTATTAGATATTCAAGCAATGATTGCAGAGAAGGCTGCAACTGATACAGGAAAGGTTATTACGATGCCTGCTATCAGAAAAAGCGCTTGGATTCGTTTAGCCGCAGCGGCGGTAATGATAGGCGTGTTGGTAACAGCAGCTTTTATTTACAACAGTAATCAAACCATTGAATCAGTGAATACTGATCAATATGCACAAATGGATGTTTCCAATGAAATATCTAAACTGAGTGAAGATGAATTAACGAATTATCTAAGTAGCGCTGAGAAGTTAGTGATTGCTACGGCTGATCGTGAATCTTTACAAATAGATGAACTACTTGATGTAAACGATCATTTGGGTGATATGTCGGATGATGAACTGAAAGAATACTTACAAGAATCTACTGAATCAACGGAAACAGTAGATATTAAATAACTGATCATGAAAACAAGAATACGCTTTACAATTTCCTTTTTATTGTTGCTTACAGCCTATAGCTATGTTCAAGCACAGCCACCAGGTGAAAGAATGCGGGGTCCACGCGAAAATATTGAGGTATTAAAAGTGGCTTACTTCACCAAACATCTTGCTTTAACGACTGAAGAAGCTGAAAAGTTCTGGCCATTGTACAATAGCCACAGCGCGGAAGTGCGAAAAGCAAAACAAGACAATAAAGAAGATATTATTGCTTTTGAAGAAGCTGTATTGAATATTCGTAAGCGTTATCGCGTTGAGCTCAAGAAAGTACTGGTTTCAGATGAAAGAGTAAACAAAGCATTGGTTGCCGAACGGGAATTCATGAACGTAGTTCGCAAAGAGTTACAGGATCGTATGGAGTTACGTCGTAAAATGCGGGAAAAGAAAGACGGTGAATAGGACGACTATTTTAGCGGTCCCCAAACCGGCGATTGAATATCATGATAGAAGAGGAAAGTCCATCCTTTACTCTGCCCTTCTTCCCACCATTGTTTTCTGAGTTCCATACATTTTTTCCCGTCGTAATCATATTTAGCAACGAACCTACTTTTCATTTGCTGTAACTGTGGTGCATCATCACCACCAAAGAAAATCGTTTGTCCGTTTTCCTCAATCCAAAATACCTGATGGTATTTACTATGTGCCCCGGTTAATTGGTAACGGATGTATCCATCTATAAATCCTTCATCTTCTGTTAACCATTCAACGCGACTAAACTCTTCTAATAATCTGAAATCTTCCGGTATATACGATGCCGAGCCAATGCCTAATGCAAATTCCATTTCTCTTTGTTGCACATAATATGTAGCGTAAGGGAAAGCAATGAATCTATCTTGACCACTGTTACCATCAATCGTTACACCGCCTGCATGGTCTTTGTGTAAATGACTCATCAATACTTTTGTAACCTGCGAAGGATTGATGCCTGCACGTTGCAGGTTATTATATAGTTGTGGGGTGCCGTCTGCTTCATTATAACCAAGACCACAATCCAACAGTATCACATCTTTTTCAGTAATCACCACAAACGGTTGGATTTCCACCAGTAAACTGCCAATGGGTCTATTATTCAGTTCTTCTTTCTCAGTATCAAATGGAACAAAAACCTTTGTTTTATCAATGGTAAAACTTCCTTCTGAAAGTGGAATAATCTTCATACACACTACACTATTTAACGTAAAACCATTTGTCTATCTGCATCCAAACGCAGCAGAATAAAAACCAGTACTGTAAAAGTAAGCAAAGAAGATCCTCCATAACTAATTAAGGGTAATGGAATACCAACGATTGGAAATAAACCAATGGTCATACCAACATTTACGGCAATGTGGAAGAAAAATATACTCACCACACTATACGCATACACCCTGCTGAATGTACTACGCTGACGCTCAGCAATCATAACAATGCGGAATAATAGGAAGAGATATAACAAAAGAAATATAAAGCAACCTACAAATCCAAATGCTTCTCCTAGTGATGTGAAAATAAAATCCGTACGTTGTTCAGGCACATATTTACCACGGGTTTGCGTGCCTTTCAAGAATCCTCGTCCAAAGAAACCGCCTGATCCAATGGCAATTTTACTTTGTCGCACATTATAGTCATCCGGTTTACGAACAGTTTTATTAGTGCTCGATTTATCCTGTGCATGCTTATTATCATCGCAGTTGTATTCTTTACCTACCATGCTATAAATACGTGTACTCTGATAGCACTCTAATACATTATTAAAGATATAAGGAACCACAAATCGCTGAACACCCACACAAACCAGCCAGATGGTAATGATAACAGTCAATAATCCTTTTTTCTTTTTGATTTGCTTACGTAAAACAAAAATGACTGCAGCGGCAATTATGGTAAGGATCACTGCCAAAACATTGGGTTCTAAAATAAGTGTAGCAACCACCAATGCACCGAAAGAAGAACCTACGATCAAAATTTGTGCAGGTAAGCCTTCGCGATACATGGCAATAACAAAACTTGTATATACCAATGCGAGACCCAATTCATGTTGCAGAATTGACAATACGGCCGGAGCCAAAGCGATAGCTCCTGCTACCAATTGCGAACGAATTTTTGAAAAATCAATTTCTTGTCTGGATAAGTATTTCGCCAATGCCAATGATACAAATATCTTACACAGTTCAGCAGGTTGAAGGTTAAATCCACCTGCCAATGGTATCCAGCTTTTTGATCCATTGATATTTTTACCAATGGCAAAAGTGGCGATCATCAAAAGGATACCGAGCAGATAAAACAGATTTGCAAATGCTGTGAACAATTTACTATCAGTCAATAAGATAAAAGTGGCTGCAATAGCGCATACACCTGCAAAGATCAATTGCTTGCTATAGCTGGTCTTACCATCTAAAAACGAAGCCAGCCAGTCTGTTTCAGGACGGTATTCAACCATGAAGATGCAAAGAATACCAATGGCTACTAAAATGGCATATAACCAAATAACAACATAATCAACTCCCTGCGTGACGATATTTTGATTTCTTCTGTTCATGTTAAGCGGCAGTTTTTCTTTTTACAGAGGTTGACTTACGTAATTCTTCAGGAAGAACAGCTGCCGTTCTGCCACTGTCTTTTTTAGGAGTCTTTGCAGGATTCGGTTTCGTAGGTGCGCTTTCTGTTTCCATTTCTTCAGGAGCTTCTTGTACACCTGACGTATCCCTTGCTGCTTTTTTTGCAGCCGCCATTTGTTGTGCTTGCCTCAAAGAATCTCTTTTCGCCATTTGCCTTTTCATTTGAGGTGGAATGAGGTCCATTTTAGCCAACTGTTCAACTTTAGCTTTTCGATCATTGCCACTGATGGAATCTTTCAAATATTTTTCGATCAATAAGCTGGCAATAGGCGCAGCGGAAGTAGCACCATAACCCGCGTTCTCACACATCACCGCAATAGCGATGCGCGGATTTTCTCTCGGTGCAAATGCACCAAAGAAAGCGTGGTCTTTTAATTTTTCACCACGGTACGCATTCTCCACCGTACCTGTCTTACCACACACACTGATACCCGGCACTTTTGCATAAAAACCGGTACCAAATTCCATTGTGCCCTGCATGCCTTCATGTACTTCCTCCCATACATATTCAGGAATTTCTTTGGTCTTATGTCTAATCTTGAATTTATCTAACATACCAAACTGATCTCCCCCTTCAATAGAATCTATTAGGTGAGGTGTATAGTACCATCCTTTATTAGCAATGATGGCCATTACATTCGCAAGTTGGGTAAGGGTAGTGGTGATTTCACCCTGACCAATACTATTGGATATGATATTGCAGGATTGCCAGTTTTTACCAAATATGCCATGATAATATTTAGGAGTAGGCATATTACCCATTTTCTCTGATGGTAAGTCAACCCCCAATCTTCTACCCAAACCAAAAGAATAAGCATATTGATTGAATGAACTCAATGCACTATCGCGGTTAGGATATTTACCATTTTCAAGAATACGTCTGTACGTAGCAGCAAAATAACTGTTACATGATTTTGAAATAGCCGGCTTCAAAGTAAAAGTGCCCTTAGCATGGCAACCCATAGGTCTGCCACATCCATGGTATGCACCACCGCAGCTTACAGTAAAATTATCATCAATAACTCCTTCATTCATACCAATAATACCCACCATGGTTTTAAAGGTGGAGCCTGGAGAATAGAATGTGCCTACTGTTCTGTTCAACAAAGGGAGTCGGGGGTCGAAGTATAACATATCGACCAAGTGTTTTTTTCGTTGATTGCCGGTGAGGTAGTTGGGATTGTAAGTTGGTGCACTCACCATACATAAGATACCACCAGTCTTGGGATCAATCGCAACAATACTGCCTACTTTATTCTGCATCAGTTTCTCACCCAGTTCTTGTAGCTCCACATCAATACTCGAGTATAAATTGTTTCCGGCAACTGCGGCTGTATCATAAGCCCCGTTCTCCCAGGAGCCTTGTAAACGACCTTTGTTATCGCGGATGTATCGTTTGATACCTCTTTGTCCCATCAACACTTTCTCATAAATGTTTTCCAATCCCGTACTACCAAAGTAGTCGCCCATTTCGTATCCTTCTCCTTTATGCCGACGTAAAAATCCGGTATCCACTTCCGCCATATAACCCAATACCGCAGCTCCTACATTATAAGGATAAGTGCGAACAGAACGTTCATTTAAAGAAAAGCCGGGGAAACGATACATGTTTTCATTCAGCTTCGCGAACATCTCAGGAGTTAATAAAGCTTCAAAAACACTGGGTTTTACACTCGTGTTTTTGAAGATGAGGTCACGCATTCTCTTTTTGTAAGCAGCAGTATCTATATTCAATAATCTACAAAGCGTCATTGTATCGGTACCACGAGCTTCAGATGGAATGACAACCAAATCATAACTGATGGTATTTTCCAGAATCCCTCTTTTCTTTCGGTCGAAAATAATACCGCGATCGGGATAGATGACTTTCCGATAAAAGGCATTATTATCTGCAGCCAGTTTATACTGACCGGAAAACAACTGCAGGTTGATCAATTGCCCCGTGATAGCAATGAAAACACCTGCAAAAATAAACTGTATCACACGGCTGCGACTCTGGTTGAAGACAGGCATAGATCTTGGGACTAAACTTAAAAGTGAAGTGTATTACAAATTTGATGCTTTGTAATGGATCAAACGAAAAAAATTTTGCAAAAGTGTGAAGAAGTCAAAATCAAAAATAAAAAGTCAAAATTCAAAAGGGAAAGTTTTGAATTTTGACTTTTTACTTTTGATTTCTAAGCGGCATTCGTTCTATACTTGCCTTTTCGCAGGAACAGCAGTTCGGCGAGGAAGATCATGAGTAAGCTGATGGCTGTGGTGCCCAATACTTTTCCTAAAAAATAGAGGAAGTCTCCAAATTGGAGCCATTCTATCAGTACAAGATAGAAATGATGGATAAAAGTAAGTAAACCTACATAGAGGCTATACGGAGCCCAACCCATACTCTTACTGCCCGGCTCGCTGTAGCTCTGTTCAATGGTTTCTTGGGGCAGTAATATGCTCAGAATAAATGGGCGAATAAATGCAATCAGTACACAAGGTGCGGCATGCAGCCCCAATGTTCCGGTAAAAGAATCGAGCGTGATACCAAAAATAAATGCAATGACCATTAGTAACACGCGGTTCATGTTAAAAGGCAACCAGAGTATATACAGGAAGTAAACATAAGGAACAATGAACCGATGCAGGGGTGGAACCTCATTGAGGATGAATACCTGTAAAAAGATGAACAGGATAAATCGAACAATATTTTTTACAAGACTACTCATTGGTTGGTCAATGGGGTATTTTCAATTTGTACCTGTTCAGCAAAACGAACATTTTCTACCAAGTAAACATATTGAATACTAAAGAAATTGGTGGCTGTTTTGATTTTCAGCGTATAAAAATTGCTGGACGGGTCTGCTACAATGGAGGCTACTGTTCCCACCATCAAATTAGAGGGGAAGTTCGCAGAATAATTGCTGGTAACAACGGTATCGCCCTTCACTACTTTTGCACTTTTAGAAACATTGCGTAGGGTTAGGATAGAAGGATCACTGCCATCCCATTCAATGCTACCAGCATTATTGTCTTTTTTGAGCATGGCACTTACACGGCTATTGCGGTGAAGCAAGCTCATGACTTTGCTGATATTGGCACTGGTTTCTACTACTACTCCAACAATGCCCTCAGGTCCAATAACGGCCATACCTTTTTTAACACCTTGATTACTGCCTCTTTCCAGGGTTAGGAAATTTGTTTGCAGTGTGACGGTATTACCGATGACTTTGGCAGGAAGCCAGGTGAACTTACGATAACGACCGGTTGAATCGCGGTATGTAGTATCTGTATATTTGATGGTGGTGCTATCCGGAGCAATCTGATTGCTGACCAAGAGATTTCTCAGTCGGTTGTTCTCTTCTGCTAATTGACGATTGGTTTCTGCCAAACTAAAATAACTGCGCAGATTACTATATCGCTCATTGATTTTTCCGGTCAATTCACTGGTTGCATCAGAAAAGAATGCCTCATGCGTTTTGCTGGAACGGGTTAATAAAACGATGGCAAATACCTGAAGCAGTAAAAAGCTCAGGAAAGTGAAATAACGCCGTATGAACAGAAATATATTCTTCAACGCAAACTTTGATTAGGACATTCAAAATGATCGGATACGGTCACCGGTTTCGGTGTTATCTCATAATGAATGGAAAACGCTGATAGTTTTTCAGTGCCAGTCCGGTTCCACGTACCACACTCTTCAAAGGATCATCCGCTACATGAACCGGTAATTTGATCTTAGCACTCAAACGCTTATCCAGTCCACGTAACAAAGCGCCACCGCCGGTGAGGTATAAACCTCTGCGGTAAATATCAGCAGCAAGCTCTGGTGGGGTTGTTTCCAATGCTTTTAGAATCGCTTCTTCAATTTTGAAAATACTTTTATCCAATGCTTCAGCAATTTCCTGATAGCTGACCATGATCTGTTTAGGGATACCTGTTACTAGGTCGCGACCATTCACTGGCATATCATCCGGTGGATTATCCAGGTCTTTCATGGCAGCACCTACATTGATTTTGATCTGTTCAGCGGTACGCTCACCGATCAACAGGCTATGATAACGACGGAGGGCTTCCATGATATCTGCAGTAAATTCATCGCCTGCAACACGGATACTCTGGTCGCACACAATACCTGCCAGGGCAATCACCGTAATACCGGTGGTACCCCCTCCAATATCAATGATCATGTTTCCTACCGGCTCTTCTACATCAATACCAATACCCAGCGCAGCAGCCATGGGTTCATGGATCATATATACTTCTTTGGCTCCCGCTTGCTCGGCACTATCGCGAACGGCACGTTTTTCTACCTCGGTAATGGAAGAAGGGATACAGATCACCATTCTCCAACTGGGTGGGAAAAGGGGCTTTTTGGGGTAGATCATCTTGATCAACTCCCTGATCATCAGCTCGGCTGCGTTAAAGTCGGCAATTACACCGTCTTTCAGCGGACGAACCGTACGAATACTTTCATGGGTTTTCTCGTGCATCATGAGGGCTTTCTTGCCTACGGCAAGTACTTCCTTCATATTGTTACGGTTCAGGGCCACGATCGATGGCTCATTTACCACTACTTCATCATTATGGATAATGAGGGTATTGGCGGTACCCAGATCCATGGCTATTTCCTGCGTAAAAAAGTTGAATAATCCCATTGTATAGAAAAAGTTCTTATTTGTTCGTCAATGATTGCAAAGGTGGATGAAATTACTTGAAATAACAAAGCCTAAAATACTGATTTTTCCTGAGGTTAGAGGTGAAAGGTGAATGGTGAAAAGTGAAACGATTTTTTTGATGTTTTATCAGCTGATGTATAAACTTTCACTTTTCACTTTTACCTTTTCACTTTTCATCAAACTCAAACCCAATATCTCTCCGAAAATACATTCCTTCAAACGATATTTCTTTCAATTTATTTTTTGATTTGTTTACTGCATCTGTAATATTATTTCCGTACGCGGTTACTGCTAAAACCCTGCCACCATTTGTTAAGACATTGTTTTCGTTTTGTTTTGTACCTGCATGAAAAACGATCACATCTTTTGATACTGTAGCGTTTTCTAATCCGTGAATGATTTTATTCTTTTCATAATCGCCCGGATAACCACCACTTACTGCCATCACTGTTGCACAGTATCTTTCATCATAAGCAATGTTTGCATCTGCGAGTGTGCCATTATCCATTGCAGCAAATAAGGCAACCAGATCTGTTTGTAAACGCGGCATTACCACTTCTGTTTCCGGATCACCCATTCTGCAATTGTATTCAATCACAAAAGGTTCACCATTTACATTCATCAGTCCGAAGAAAATAAAACCGTGGTAGATGAGTTCTTCTTGTTCTAATCCTTTTACGGTTGGTGCAATAATGCGCTCTTCTACTTTACGCATAAATACCTCATCCATAAAAGGTACAGGGCTTACACAGCCCATGCCACCAGTGTTTAAGCCGGTATCGCCTTCGCCGATTCTTTTATAATCTTTTGCATGACCGATGATCTGATAATCTGATCCATTGGTTAAAACAAATACACTTACTTCAATGCCCTTTAAGAATTCTTCAATCACTACTTTGCTACTAGCATCACCAAATTGTTTATGAAGAATCATTTCTTCAAATGTTTGCAATGCCTCTTCATGTGTTGCAGCAATCACAACACCTTTACCCGCAGCAAGTCCGTCTGCTTTTAATACAACAGGTAAACTATGTGATGCGATGTATTTTTTTCCTGCTTCAAAATTGTCTGCAGTAAACTCAGCATATCCTGCCGTTGGTATCTGATGACGCTGCATGAATTTTTTACTGAATGCTTTACTGCCTTCTAATTGTGCGGCTTTTGCAGAAGGTCCTACTACCACAATTCTTTGTAGTGCAGCATCTTTTTCAAAAAAATCATACACACCTTTCACCAATGGTTCTTCCGGTCCTACCACCAGCATATCGATTTTGTTTTCAATACAAGCTTGTTTGATGGCTTCGAAATCTGTAACAGAGATCGACAAATTAGTGCCAAACTGAGATGTGCCGGCATTACCGGGTGCAATAAAAAGGGCATCACAATGATGGCTCTGCGACATTTTCCAGGCCAGTGCATGTTCTCTTCCACCGGCTCCTAAGAGTAAAATATTCATAATGATTGCTTGGAGTGGCGAAAGTAAGTTGCCTGAAACGAAAAAGAGCAACCTTGGGCTGCTCTTTTTCATGATGTATACAAGTTGTTGAATCCTTATTCGGCCGATTCCACATAGCTTTTCTCAGGAAGTCTTTTGGCCACCAATAAATACAATACAAAAAAGGCAGCCAGGATACCGATGAATAACCAGAAATAACTAGCTCCGGTAAACTTTGAGAAGAAACCGCCATCTGCGATACTGCCATTCACCAGACTTACAAACAGGTTTCCGGCTGAGATGCCCAATAAATAAAGGGCAGACATGGTACTCTTCATTGATTTGGGTGATTGTGTGTAAGCGTATTCCAGACAAGTAATTGATACTAATATTTCAGCTACCGCCAAAATAAAGTAAGCCAGCACCTGCCACCAAACGGTTGGCTTTCCTCCTGCATCAATTCCTTCTTGGATAAGGGCGATGATGACAAAAGAAACACCTGTTAAAAATAAACCTGCACCAATCTTTCGAAGCGGAGTTACTTTGATGCCCATTTTTTCTACCAAGGGAAATATCACATAAGTACAAACAGGGATCATACTCACCAAAAACAATGGATTGAAGGTTTGAATCTGCTCCGGTAACAATTCATAACCGAATAAATGTCTGTCGAGCTTGGTAGCCTGTAATACCCATTCAGAAAGGTTTTGGTCCCATAGTGCCCAGAAAATGGGAGTGAAGGCAAATACCATGAGGATACGATATACGGCTTGTACACCATCAATGGCTTCTGCTGAATATTTTTTACCTACTGCTTCCCAAACTGTTTGTCCGTTTCTGTTGCTCAACAATTGTTTGATAGCATAGGCAGAAATGCCCATAAAATTTTCTTTTTTAATACCGGTAGGGGGTACGCGAACATATTTTTTTCTGCCTAACCAGAAAATGATGGTGGCCAAACACATTAAAACTCCCGGAATACCAAAAGCGAGTTCAGGACCATATTTATTATAAATGATAGGTATTAGTAGTGTTGATAATACAGAGCCTGTATTGATACTGAAATAAAACCAGCCATACACTTTTGACATAAGGTGTTGGTTCGAAGTATCAAATTGGTCGCCCACATTGGCTGACACACAGGATTTGATTCCACCTGCCGCTACTGCAATCACGATCAATCCCACCGTAAACATGGAAAGATTACCCGTAGACAATGCCAATACTACATTACCTATTGCATATAAAATGGAGACATACAAAATGACTTTGTATTTACCGAAGAACCAATCGGCCAGAATACCACCCACCAATGGCATGAAATAAGCGAAAGTAACGAAGAGGTGTACCAACTCATTCGCGCGGGCTTCCGCCATATTTTGTAAAGCAGGATTGGCGGCCGGATTGAAGAACTGAGCTACCAGAAAAGTACTCATGATGGAACGGATACCATAAAAACTAAAACGTTCTGCTGCCTCATTACCGATGATATAAGGCACCGATTTGGGCATTTTCCCTTTCTTTGAATCGTTTTGTATATCGGACATAAATCGTATTTTGAAATTTAAAAGTATCGGAAACTATCGGTAAAGATTCATGTGTTTACCGAAAAAATTGCTTGCTTCATCTAAAAACCAACTCATGTCTCAACCCCAAAAATCATTCAAACCCTTTGTTTCTCCTGAAACAAACATGAAAGAGCTCACCGTGAAATCGATTCTCGTGGGTAGTCTTTTTGGTGTCATCTTTGGTGCTGCTACCGTTTACCTGGCTTTAAAAGCAGGTCTTACTGTATCCGCGTCTATTCCTATTGCTGTAATAGCTATTACATTAGGAAGAAAGTTTTTAAAGACGACCATCCTTGAGAATAATATCATTCAAACCACAGGTTCTGCAGGGGAGAGTATTGCTGCAGGTGTTGCATTTACACTACCCGGATTTTTATTTCTTTCATCACCCAGCAGTGCTGAGTATTTTAATTATCTCACCATTTTGATACTTGCCATTGTAGGTGGGTTGCTTGGTACTCTTTTGATGGTACCCTTGCGCAAAGCATTAATTGTAAATGAGCATGATAATTTGCCTTATCCCGAAGGAACAGCTTGCGGTGATGTATTAAAAGCCGGTGAGCGTGGTGGCGATTTCGCTAAAACTGCTTTCTGGGGTTTGGGTGTTGCATTTGTATATGCCATTTTACAAAAAGTGATGCATGTCATTGCTGAAACACCTTTTTATGCCACCAAGCAGATCAATAAATTTTTTCCATCAGCAAAAGTTAGTGGAGAGATCACACCTGAATATTTGGGTGTGGGCTATATCATTGGACCAAAGATTGCCGGTGTATTGGTGGCAGGTAGTGTATTGAGTTGGATGGTATTCATCCCTTTATTATCAACCCTCGTACCCCCTGATGTAATTGCTATTCAATTGGTGAAACTGGGTTACTTGTCTGATATCGCCAATGCCGGTGGTAAAGGAGGATGGGATCCGGTAACACATACATTCAATGATTATTCAGCAGCTATCTACTATGCTTATGTTCGTCAGGTGGGTGCAGGTACTGTGGCTGCGGGTGGTATCATTACTTTAGTTAAAACCATTCCAACGATTGTGAAATCTGTTAAAGGGAGCATGGCTTCTCTGCGTGGTGGATCTTCCGCAGCAGAGAGCTCAGTATCCAGAACTGATAAAGACCTTAGTTTGAAAGTAGTAGGCTTGGGTAGCTTAGCATTGATCGCGATCATCTCTGTCATCCCAAGTTTACCGGGAGATGGATTCATGCAAAAAATACTAATCGGTATTCTGGTAGTACTGTTTGGTGCACTATTCGTAACGGTGTCATCACGTATTGTTGGATTGATTGGTTCTTCGAATAATCCGATCAGTGGTATGACCATTGCAACGGTAATGGGTACCAGTTTGATCTTTCTGAGTTTGGGTTGGTCCGGACAAGCATACGAACCGTTGGTGTTAGTAGTAGGGGGTATGATTTGTATTGCCGCTGCCAATGCAGGTGCTACTTCTCAGGATCTAAAGAGTGGCTACATTGTGGGAGCAACGCCGCGCAACCAACAGATTGCATTATTTGTAGGTGCCATTGTTTCCTCAATTGTAATTGGTATCACAGTTAAATTCTTGGATAAGCCTACTACAGAAATGATACAGCAAGGTGTACAACATGCAATTGGTACCGAAAAATATCCTGCACCACAAGCTACTTTGATGGCTACACTTATCAAAGGAATTCTATCTCAGAATTTGGATTGGCAGTATGTGATCGTAGGGATGTTCCTGGCAGTGGTAATGGAACTTTGTGGTATCAAATCACTCAGCTTTGCTATTGGTGTATATCTGCCATTGGCGACAACACTTCCCATTTTTATTGGTGGTGCGGTACGTGGATTGGTAGAGGGTCGCCAGAAAAAAGAGAAAAAAGAAGTGAGCGCTGAAGAAGAGGAACTCAGTAAAGGAAGTTTGTTTGCAACCGGACTGGTAGCGGGTGGTGCTGTGGCAGGTGTGGTGATTGCATTCATTACGGGAACCTCCGGAGGGGAACAATTCTTGCGGAACATTAGTATGGAACATGGGCTTGTAGAATTGTTATCTGAAAATGGATACTTCTTATTAGGTACGTTGTTCTTTGCGTTGATGGGACTTATATTATATAGAGTGGCTATGAAGAAAACGGAATAGCTAGCTTAGAACGCATATTTTTATTGCCACTGAAGACACTGAAGGGCACAGAAAGGTTTCTGTGTTCCTCTGTGCCCTCAGTGGCATTTTTTTCTCCAGAACAATTTAAACTTCCACCCCATTCACCCGTCAAAACACAAAAGAAAAACCATGTGGCTGAAACGCTCGATTGCAGTTTTCTCATTGATAGCATCCACAGCATTTATTCCTGTAGATCCTTATTCTTCTTCTATTCGAATGCCTTATCAGCAGGCAGGTCTCTCCAAAGAACAAGCAGCAGCACATTTATTAAACCGTTTCAGTTTTGGTATTCAACCCGGACAAATTGAAGCAGTAGTTAAGATGGGCTTAGAAAACTGGTTGCAACAGCAACTGGAAGCATCATTACCTGATACAAAACTGGATAAACGCTTAGCCGGTTTCGATGCTTTAAAGATGAGTAATGAGACCATTGTGAATCACTATCTGACTCCTGCACAGATCATACTATTGGGAGTTCGGCAAAAAATCATTCGCAATGATTCTCTCAGTAATACCGATCGTGAAAAATACAGAGAAGCGTTAGCGAAAGTGATGAGAGAATCTGGAGTCAAACCGATACAAGAACTGCATCGTCAATTGGTAAACCAGAAAGTTCTTCGTGCGGTATATAGTAATAATCAATTAAAAGAAGTGTTGACAGATTTCTGGTTCAATCATTTCAATGTATCATTAACCAAAGGACAATCGCAACAATATGTGATGAGTTATGAGCGCGATGCCATCAGACCGCATGTATTCGGAAACTTTAAAAATATGTTATTGGCAACAGCCAAACACCCTGCGATGCTGGAGTATCTCGATAATGCATTAAGCGTGAGCAATGACAATGAGCGGGCACGCAGACAACAAAACAATGCCGTGTTGCGGGCTGCAAGAGAGAGAGCAGAAACCAGATTGAATGATACATCCATGCAAGGGAATGCTTTAGTACAACAAGCTGTTGCTGCAAGAAGAACACAAGGCTTGAATGAAAATTATGCGCGAGAAGTCATGGAGTTACATACCATGGGTGTAGATGGTGGTTATACACAGAAAGATGTAACAGAAGTAGCAAGAGCATTAACAGGCTGGACGGTACGACCCATGTTTTCAAATGGTCCCGCCATGCGGTTCGTTGAAAACCTCAGTGAAGAACAATTGAAAAGAAGAGGACTGATCATAGATGGAGATTTTTTATTTCGCGGGGATAAACATGATGAAAGTGAAAAAATCATACTTGGTAAAAAATACCGTGGAACAGATGGATATGAAGAAGGAGTAGCAGTACTGAATACCCTGGCATCACACACTTCAACAGCCAAATTCATTGCAACAAAATTGGCCATACGTTTTGTATCGGATGAACCTTCTCAAGCTTTAATCAAAACGCTAGCGAGTACTTATCAGCAGACAGATGGAAATATTAAAGCCATGATCATTGCTATGGTAAATCATCCTGATTTCTGGTCAAAGAAAGCATTGCGTGAAAAAATTAAATCTCCTTTTGAATTTGCTATCAGCGCACTAAGGGCTACAAAGGCGCAGGTTATGCAACCCTTTCAGGTGTTTAATTGGTGTAGTAAAATGGGACAAAGGGTTTACTACTATCAGGCACCTACCGGTTTCCCGGATCGTGCTAATTTTTGGATCAATAGTGGAGCACTCTTGAATCGAATGAACTTTGGATTGGCATTGGCCACACAGAAAATTCCGGGTGTTCGGGTTAACCTTTTGGCATTAAACAATCAGCACGAGCCTGAAAGTGCTGACGAAGCACTGCGTGCATTTAGTAAGATTTTATTGCCGGAGAGAGATAATGAAGAAAATATTAAAAGGCTAACAGCTATGGTACGAGATGCAAATGTGGAACAAAAAATAGCTGTAGCTGCTGCTAAGACAAAGAATAATAATATGTATGAGGAGGGAGAAGAAGAAACAAGAGGACAAGTGACAGGAGACAAGGAAGATTACAAGAAAGAAATAACAAGTATGGCGCAGGTGGTAGGTATTATTATTGGGTCTCCGGAGTTTCAGCGGAAGTGAGGGGAGAAGACGTGAAAAGTGTCCATAGGGCCCCATCGGAGAAAGGTGAAAGGTGAAACGAACAGTTAATAGTATTTGTACTTGTAGCTTGAGGCATGCAGCTTGAAGCTAAAAACTTACAGCTCAAAAAACCAAACAAATGATTCATCGCAGGGCATTTATGAAATCAGGGGCTATGGCCTTATTTGCAGCGGGTTTTGGGGGTGTTCCCAACTTTATTGCACGTGCTGCAGAGAGTGGTAAGATCATTCCACCTTATAAAAGAAATAAAGTTCTGGTCTGTATTTTTCAAAGAGGAGCCATGGATGGATTGATGGCGGTAAGTCCGTTCGCTGACCCGAATTTGAAAACACTGCGTCCAACTTTGTACATGAGTCCGGCACAAACACAAGGGGGTATGCTCGATTTGGATGGACAATTTGCATTGCATCCGTCACTTCAAAGTTTGTCCGCTTATTTTACAGAGGGAAGAATGGGTATTGTGCATGGAGTAGGTAGTCCGAACAACACACGTAGTCATTTTGACGCACAGGATTTCATGGAGAGTGGAACACCTTTTAATAAGGGTACTACCAGTGGTTGGTTGAATAGAGCCATTGGGTTGACCGGACATGAAGCAACACCCTTTAGTGCTGTCAGTATCACAAATGCATTGCCGCGTAGCTTGTATGGTGATAGAGAAGCTTTAGCGATCAGTAATCTTCAGGACTTTGCTATACAAATGCAAGGCAATCCCATGGCGGGTAATATGGCTGCGAAATCATTTGAATCTTTGTATGATCAAACCAGTAATCAGTTACTGAATAAAACAGGTAAAGAGAGTTTTGAAGCGATGCGGATTTTGAAATCTACCGATATTAAAAATTATCAACCGGCTAATGGAGCAGTATATCCCAATTCGCCATTAGGAAATTCTTTGAAACAGATCGCAACGCTGATTAAAATGGATGTGGGCATGGAAGTAGCGTTTGCAGAAAGTGGAGGATGGGATACACATTTCAATCAGGGAACTGTGAATGGTGCATTTGCTCGTAACCTGCGTGATTTCAGTGATAGTATCGCAGCTTTCTGGAAAGACATGGGAACTTATCAGGATGATGTCACTGTTATGACCATGACAGAATTTGGCAGAACAGCGCATCAAAATGGAACTGGTGGAACAGATCATGGAAGAGCCAGTTGCTTATTTGTTTTGGGTAATGATGTTGCTGGAGGTAAAGTGTATCATCAAATAAAATCATTGGCGAAATCTGATTTGGAAGACGGACGTGATCTGCCTGTGTCAACAGATTTTAGAGCGGTATTCAGTGATGTAGCGATGGGGCATTTGAAATTGAAGCAAACAAAAGGTTTGTTTCCTGGATGGGATGGTAAAGCATTGAATCTAATCAAGGGATAATGTATGCATCAACAATCATCGTTGAAAACGGTATAAGATCGTTCCTTCTTTATTAATATAAACAATATCATTTCCCATTTCCATCATGGCCAATCCATTGTTGAAACTACCCATGCGATCGAATTGAGGTTCGATTACCCATTCTCCTTTTTTATTGATAAAGCCCCAGCTTTTATAATCTTTCTGAACAACTGCGAGGTCTTCGCTAAAAGATCCTGCATTGGTATAAGTAGGAGGAATCACCCATTGTCCACTCAAGTCTACAAATCCCCATTTATTGGTGGTATCACGAGCAGCTGATACACTATCAACAAAACCATTCATGCGCGTGAAGGAAGTTTTGATGCTTGTTTTGTTTTCGATAGTGATTATCTCCCACTTGTCAGTCATATTTTGCTGAGTACAAACAACACCTGCAAAAACAGAAGTGATATTGTAGTAAATAGGTTGCAACACAAATTTTCCGGAGCTGTCAATCAATCCCCAGAGATTATTTTTTAGTGATGCAGGTGCCAATCCCTCTGAAAAATTATGACATTGTGAAAATTGTGGCTGAATAAGAAATGCTCCTTTTTTATTGATGTATCCCCATTTGCCATTTTGTTGTACTCGTGCTTTACCTTCAAAAAAATGATCGGCTGCATTGAATTGAGGTGTAATGATCCATTTCCCCTTTTCATTGATGAATCCATATTGAGCAGATACTATATAATTTCCGATTGCAGCTACTGCCATACTGTCTTTAAAAGCGCTTGCAAAAACAAACTGAGGGGTTATTACGGTTCTTCCATTGGTTTTATGAAGAAAACCAAATCGATTTTTCTCAATAAAGGGAATGAGGCTTTGCGCCTGTAAACAAGAGCAAATGATTATGGAGAATACAATCAGGAAGTATTTTTTTCTCATCCGAATAAAAATAAATTATAATCTTCCGTTCTTGATTTCATCTACTATACCCGGATCAAGAAGCGTAGAAGTGTCACCAAGATTTTCTGTTTCTCCTTCTGCGATCTTACGAAGAATTCTTCGCATAATCTTACCACTTCTGGTTTTGGGTAGTCCGCTGACAAATTGAATTTTATCAGGTTTTGCAATAGCGCCAATAATTCTAGTTACGGTTTGCAAAATATCTTTCCTCACCAGATCTCCTGTACCATGTGTATCCTGTGCATGCGATCCTTGATAAATCACATAAGCATAAATACCTTGTCCCTTAATATCATGCGGATAACCCACAACAGCGCTTTCTACCACACCTGCATGCATATTGATGGCATTTTCTACTTCAGCAGTACCAATTCGGTGTCCGCTAACATTCAACACATCATCTACACGACCGGTAATACGGAAGAAACCATCTTTGTTTTTCAAAGCACCATCACCGGTAAAATACATATTCTCATAAGTGGCGAAATAATTTGTTCTGCATCTTTCATGGTCGCCATAAGTGGTTCTTAAAATAGAGGGCCATGGTGCTTTGATACAGAGATTACCAGATATGGTTGCTTCTCCTTCTTGTAGGATCTCTTTTCCATTTTCATCTACCAATACCATTTGCAGACCCGGCATGGGAAGTGTAGCCCATCCGGGTTTGGCTGGAGTAATGCCTGCTAGATTAGAAATGAGACATCCACCTGTTTCTGTTTGCCACCAGGTATCAACGATCGGACATTTCCGCTTTCCTACATGTTCATCATACCAATGCCATGCTTCTTCATTGATGGGTTCACCTACTGTTCCCAGTACTTTAAGGGAAGAAAGATTTTTTCCTTGTAAAGGACCCAATCCAAATCCCATCAGGCTACGAATAGCGGTTGGGGCCGTATATAAAATGTTGACTTTGTATTTGTCTACAATGTCCCAAAACCTGCCTGCATCGGGCCAGGTAGGAACACCTTCAAACAATAGTGATGTAGCACCGGCACTTAAGGGTCCGTATACGATATAACTGTGTCCGGTGATCCAGCCAATATCTGCTGTACAGAAATGTACTTGTCCGGGTTCATATTGAAACACATTGACGAAAGTGTAATTGGTGTAAATCATATAACCTGCCACACTATGTACCACTCCTTTCGGTTTTCCCGTAGAACCGGATGTATAGAGGATGAACAATGGATCTTCTGCATCCATTACTTCTGCTTCAATAAAAGTGATGCCTTTTTCTTCCACTTGTTTCATTTCATCTTCCCACCACACATCTCTTCCTTTGATCATCGATACGGGTGTACGTGTGCGTGTAGCAACAATAACACGTTTTACAGTTTTGTTTCCTATCAATGCATCATCAATTACACTCTTCAATGGAATATCTTTTGCACCTCTGTATGCACCATCGCAGGTAACGATGAATTCAGCCTTGGCATCTTCTAATCTGTCAGCAATGCTTTGTGCAGAGAAACCTCCAAATACAACGGAATGTATGGCGCCAATTCTGGCACAGGCCAAAACTGCAATTGCGAGTTCGGGGATCATACCCATATAAATACAAACACGATCTCCTTTTTTTACGCCATTGTTTTTAAGGACATGTGCAAATTGGCACACTTTCTCATGTAACTTTTTATAGGTAAGTATGCGATGATTCTCATCAGGAGCATTGGGTTCCCAAATAATCGCAGGGTGATTGCCTTTGGTGGCGAGATGTCTGTCTAAACAATTCTCAGTAATATTCAGTTTCCCTCCTTTGAACCATTCTACCTTGGGTTCTGTAAAATTCCATTCCAGTACTTTATCCCATTTTTTCTTCCAGGTAAAATGCTCGGCAATAGCACTCCAAAATGCTTCAGGATCCTGTATGCTTTTCTGATAAGCTTCCTGATAGGCTTCAAAACTTTTGATCTGATAGGGATAAGACATTCCAGCAATTTTTGAGCTATAAATATACTGTAAGCTGCTACTTTAACTGTGAATGTTTTTAATAAATAAAGGGGTAAAAAAAATCCCGGCCAGTTGTATGGTCGGGATTCCTTGATTCGAAAGCTGATTTATTTTACGTATTTCAAAATATCATCACTGTCGGGTGTTACTTTACTTGGAAAATAAGCAATCATTTTTCCATTTTCGTCCAATAAAAATTTATTGAAGTTCCATTTGATATCAGCATCCAACACACCATTTTTTGCTTTGCTGGTCAACCACTGATAAATAGGAGCCATGTCTTCGCCTTTTACGCTCACTTTGCTGGCCAATGGAAATTTAACACCAAAACGGGCTTTGCAAAACTCCTGTATATCTCCGTCACTACCAGGTTCTTGTCCACCAAAGTTGTTGGCAGGAAAACCTACGATCACTAGCTTGTCTTTGTATTGATCATACACTTTTTGCAAAGCTTCATATTGTGGGGTATAACCACATTTCGATGCAGTATTGACGATGAGTATCTTTTTTCCCTTGAATTTTGCGAAATCAATAGTACCACCTTCAATCGATTTTACCTTAAAAGAATGAATGCTGCCATTGTCGGGTAGTGTGAAGGCAGACATCATAACCACTGCTACTAATGTGAGAATGTATTTCATACAATAGATTTTTTCCAAAATAACACTTAAATAAGGGAATTGTTATAGCATTTCCGTGAAAGGATGAAAATAGTACCCTACAATGTATATGCGGCAGCGGCAATGCTAAGTCTGCAATTGGGTATCGACATCAATGTTTGTCCGCATGCTTCCAAAGTAGCACCTGTGGTGATGACATCATCTATGAGTAAAACATGCTGATTCATCAATTGATCAGGTTCTGTCACCTGAAATACAGCTTGCATGTTCTGCCATCTGGATAGCCGGTTTCGGGTGGTTTGGCTATCTGTAAACTTTTCCCGTTGAATGGCTTTTGTATTCAAAGGTCTGGACCAGACTTCCCTAATACCCTCACAAATCACTTCGGCCTGGTTATATCCTCTTTTGAATTGTTTTTTAGGATTTAGCGGAAGCGGCACAAGTAGAGTCACATCGGCGAAGCGAGGCTCAGACCGCAGGGCATAACCCATCATTCTGCCCAAAAAGAGTCCGGCTTGCTTATTTTGATGGTATTTGAGCTGTACCATTAGTTCCTGTACCAACGAATGCTTGGTAAAATAGTACAACGCAGCCGCGTTTTCCACCCGAATCCTTCCAAAAAAGGCTTTTTCCACCGGATTATTGCGTTGGCGAAAGAACCCCGTTTCGGGTAGCTGATGGGTACAACGACTACAAATCTGCTGGCGAAGACTCAAATAGTCGCTTCCACAGCCCATACAGTAATGCGGATAGATGAGTTGTAAAATTGATTTTGCTATGGATACCATGCTCCGAAACTACATGCTCGGGGGTGAGTATTTACCGCAGAAATGATGGAAGTAAAAGTGAAAGGTGAAAGGTGAAAAGTGAAACGAAAGAAATGTTTTTACTTTCACTTTTCACTTTTCATCTCTCACCTCTCACTTCTCGCCTCTCAAAAAAGTTGCTGATACACTTCATCCACGCGGCTCAATGCCACTACCTGAATTTTGTAAGCTTGTGGGTTGAAACTTTTCTTATTGTATTTGGAGACAAATATTTTTTCGAATCCGAGTTTCTCTGCTTCGGCTATACGTTGTTCTATTTTATTAACGGCTCGGATCTCACCATTCAATCCTACCTCGCCCGCAAAACATACATGAGGGGGTAGTGGAACATCTTCATAGGAAGAGAGTAAAGCACAGATCACTGCAAGATCAATGGAAGGGTCTTCTACTTTAATGCCACCTGCAATGTTTACAAAAACATCTTTCATTCCAAATTGGAAACCTCCGCGTTTTTCGAGAACAGCCAATAGCAATTGTAATCTTCTGGTATCAAAACCGGTGACTGTTCGTTGAGGTGTTCCATAGACACTTTGTGTTACCAATGCCTGCACTTCAATCAGTAAAGGGCGCATACCTTCCAAAGTGGCAGCAATACCACTACCACTCAATTGATCTTCTCTTTGTGCGATTAAAATTTCTGATGGATTGGCTACAACCCGCATACCATCACCCGTCATTTCATAAATACCCAACTCAGCAGTACTACCAAAACGATTCTTCAAAGTTCGGAGGATTCTATAAGCATAGTGCCGATCACCCTCAAACTGCAAAACCGTGTCTACCATGTGTTCCAGCACTTTCGGACCGGCGATAGCGCCATCTTTGGTGATATGTCCGATCAAGAAAACAGGGGTATTGGTTTCTTTGGCAAAACGTTGAAATTCGGCAGCACATTCTCGGATTTGTGAAACTGTGCCGGCAGAAGAATCGATCAGGTTGGATTGTAAAGTTTGAATAGAGTCAACAATGACTAATTGAGGTTTTAGCTTTTTGATTTCCTGAAAAATGGTTTGCGTAGATGTTTCTGTAAGCAGATAAAAATTTTCATTTTGGATCTTTAACCGATCTGCCCGCATTTTAATTTGTTGTTCACTTTCTTCCCCACTGATATACAAAACCCTTAGTTGCTTAAGTAATAAACCATTTTGTAAAAACAAAGTACTCTTACCAATACCTGGTTCACCAGCTACGAGAACAATACTTCCCGGAACAATACCTCCCCCCAGTACTCGATCTAATTCCGGATCCTGACTTTTGATTCTTTTTTCTTCCGTTGTCTGAACCTCGTTTAAAGAAATCGTTTTTGTTTTTCTTTTTTCTTCTTTGTAATCATCCCATTTTTCTTCCTTCACATTTCCTTTATCCAGTATTTCTTCGGTGAAAGTATTCCATTGAGAACAAGCCGGACATTTTCCGATCCACTTCGCACTTTCATAACCACAATTGCTACAGAAAAAAGCTGTTTTAATTTTACTCATTGGTTAAAGGTACTGTTGAAATGATGAGTTCTTTTCAGTAAAAAAATGCACGAAAAAAAATGATGAAATCTTGTGTAAAATCAGCAGTTTTTAGAATCAAAAATTTACCATTCTTGAAAGTAGAAAAACGCTGAAACGCAGTACTGACGGGCATGTAAAAGGGCCAACATTGCTGTTGACCCTGTTTACTTACTAACCCATTAAATTCTACCACTAAGTTACAAAACCGAGGCACATGGCAAAATAATTTTTGGGTTCTGTGAATAATTTTTTGAACCCGAAAAATTTCGTAGATGACCTTAACAGTTTGTTAATCAAACGGGTTACAGTCATTTTGTCGAAGTGGGGAAAAATGTCATTTTTTTTGGTGCTTTTTGTCAGAAATCAGTGATTTTAAGGTGCCAAATACCCATTTTTGGGTTTGGTAGGCATTTTGCAGCAGTCTCCGAAACAAGTCGTATGAACTCCATCTTTTTATTGTCTTTATTGTTTGTCGGAATCAGTTTTCTGGTTTCAATGCGCTTAAAGTCGAAATTTACCCATTACAGCCACTTACCCATCACCAATGGCATGAGTGGTAAGGAAGTGGCTGAGCAAATGCTCCGGGATAGCGGAATATATGATGTAAAAGTTATATCTGTTGAGGGTTTCCTCACAGACCACTATAATCCCATGAATAAAACCGTGAACCTGAGTCCGGAAGTGTATAGTGGAACAAGTATTGCGTCTGCTGCGGTGGCTGCCCATGAGTGTGGTCATGCTGTTCAACATGCCACAGCTTATAACTGGCTGATGTTGAGAAGCAGATTGGTACCATTTGTTCAATTCAGCAGCTCAATTGTTCAGTGGGTATTATTGGCAGGTATTGTATTGATCAATACATTCCCAATGTTATTATTAGGGGGTATCATTTTATTTGCCCTCACCACGCTTTTCTCAGTCATTACATTACCGGTAGAATTTGATGCCAGTAACCGCGCATTGGCATGGTTAGAAAACAGGCGTGTATTGGTAGCTAAAGAACAGGAAGGAGCGAAGGATGCGTTAAAATGGGCAGCGATGACTTATGTAGTAGCAGCACTTGCTTCAGTAGCTACATTGATTCAATATGTGTTGATCTTTTTGAACGGATCGAGGAATGATGATTAGTTTGTAGACCATGGTCCATAGTCCATGGACCATGGTCTATCAACTAAAATTTAATTTCCTCCTCCCGCTCATCAAAGAATCTAAACTCAGTGAGGTGATAATTGGTATTGGCTTGTGCCTTCACTTTCACTTTGTGTTTCTTTCTCCATTTCTTAATGATAGAAGAGAATAATCCTTTTGTGAGATAAGAATGAACTATCGGATGTACAACGATGGTAAGATTCTTCTGTGAGTGTGTAACGAGATAATGTAATTTCTTTTCGATCTCATCCTCCAGCAATAATGTAGAAGTGATTTTTCCTGTTCCATTACAAGCGGGACAACTCTCAGCTGTATTGATATTCACTTCCGGACGCATACGTTGACGCGTGATTTGAAGCAGTCCGAATTTTGAAATTGGAAGAACAGAATGTTTCGCTCTATCTGCTTTCATGAATTGCTCCATGGCTTCCTGAACCTTTCTTTTATTGTCGGGCAACTTCATATCAATGAAGTCTACAACGATAATACCGCCAATATCACGCAGACGTAACTGACGGGCAATTTCTTCTGCAGCTTCGAGATTGGTTTCCAGTGCATTTTCTTCCTGGTTATTGCTTACACTCTTATAACCACTGTTTACATCAACCACATGCAACGCTTCCGTATGTTCAATGATGAGGTAAGCACCACTGGGTAAGTTCACTGTTTTTCCAAAGGAGGATTTCACTTGCTTGGTTACACCATACTGATCAAAAATGGGAAGTCCATTATGATAGAAAGAAACAATATCCGTTTTATCAGGTGCGATACGTTGGATATATGATTGTGTAACCTGAAATAAATTTTTATCATTCACCACAATACGATTGAAATCTGCACTCAACAGATCTCTCAGTATACTGGTTGTTTTTGTTTCTTCACTCAAAATCCTTACAGGTGCAACAGCGCCTTTCAAATTGTGCTGAATGGTTTTCCAGGTTTCAACCAATGACAGCATATCCTGGTGTAATTCTGCTGTACTTTTTCCTTCAGCTGCAGTGCGAACGATGACACCAAAATTTTTCGGACGAATTGCTTCAACGATTTTGTGTAAACGTTTACGTTCATCGGAAGAATGTATTTTTTTGGATACAGCAACAATCTCATTGAAAGGCGTTACTACTACAAATCTTCCGGGTAATGATATCTCACAACTCAAACGAGGTCCTTTTGCAGCAATTGGTTCTTTTAAGATTTGAACGAGTACATGTGGTTTACCATTCAGTACTTCATTGATCTTTCCTGTTTTTAGGATCTCAGGTTCAGCTTGCAATTTCGCAAAATCAAAAGGCTGATCTCCTTTATCTGTCATCGCTATTTGCGTAAACTTGATAATGGAGCGGGCATAAGGACTCAGATCGGTATAATGTAGAAAGGCATCTTTTTCAAATCCCACATCTACGAACGCCGCATTGAGTCCGGGTATTAGTTTTTTAACTTTACCCAGATAAAGGTCACCCACTGCGAAGTTGGCGTCCGTTTTTTCGTTGTGCAGCTCCACCAATTTTTTATCTTCCAACAATGCAATTTCTACACCTGTTGGAGCAGCATTAATAATTAATTCTTTGTTCACAAAGTGCAACTTTTAAATACAAAATCACATACCGGTATTCGGTAGATCAACATCCACAACATCTATTGAGGCAGCCTGGGAAGGAAAAGGTAAAGTTGCGAAAAGGAGGAAGGTAGGCTGCTTCCAGATAAGTGTTAAACGGGTTTAATCAGGCCGCAGCAAGATTAAACCCGTTTAGTATCATGATCGGTAATCCGAAGAATTATTTATTCTTCTTCTTATGACGATTCTTTCTCAGACGCTTTTTACGTTTGTGTGTAGCGATCTTATGACGCTTTCTCTTCTTACCACAAGGCATACCAAAGTAATTTTATACAGTTAAAAAATAAATTTATCGTTTCAGTTCAGCGATTCTTTTTTCCAGTGCTTGCTTAGCTTCCGGTATCGCCACTCTTTTCTTTGCTTCCTCATACCATTTGATCGCATTAGCTTTCTCATTATGGATATCATAAGATTCAGCCAGATTGAAAATGGCATCCAGATTTTCCGGATCAACTTTCAACACATTCAAAAAGCGCTCAATGGCTTTATCATATTGACCACTTTTCTTGCTACCCAACCCGAGCATCATTTGTCCGAATACATTACCCGGATTTTTCTCCACTACTTCTCTGATCTTTAGAATACCCTGCATCGGGTTATCTGAAATGTTTCCGAAAAGATAGCAAGCGCCCAATCCGATTTTACTCGAATCATTCGCTGGATTAATGCTCAGTGCCTGATCAAAAAGAACTTTCGCTTGTGAGGCCAGCCAATTTTGCATGGCAGGCTCACCCTCTGTCATCAGGTTATCTAAAAACAGATGGGCGGCAAAGGTGAGGCTTTTTTCAGAATTTTCCAACTTAGCGGCTTCGCCGGTATACCAGGCATAGGGTTCAAAAATGCGTGCGGAATCAGCCCAGAAGCGAGCTAGTTGATGATATACATGGATCTTTTGCTCATTAATATCCCCTCTTACAACGGCATTTTCAAGGGCACCCAAACGGGCAACCTGCTCCGGAGTAATGCGTTCCTTGGCTTTTACTAAAAGATCTTCAAACTTAATCGATTGATTTACAGTACTATGAGGCGCTTCGCCTTCTTTATGGACATGTTTACTGGGGGAGACTGTCGGACTAAAAAAGTACAACAGAATGAATATCACCAAGCCTCCACCCGCTAACAGAAATTGCTGTTTTTTCACTGATCGGAAATTTCGGCGAAGTTAGTCCGACTTCCGTTTGCTTTTTACTTCACTTACAAATTCTTTTGCCGGCTTAAAGGCAGGAATATAATGTTCAGGTATTTCTACTGCGACGTTTTTCTTGATATTACGACCAATCTTGGCTGCACGCTTCTTGGTAATAAAACTACCAAACCCACGGATATAAATATTTTGTCCGTTGGAAAGGCTTTCTTTTACCTCTTTGAACATGGTTTCTAGCGTCACCAGTACATCCACTTTCGGTATGCCCGTTTTATCGGAAATCTGGTTGATGAGATCTGACTTTCTCATTTGTATAATGTTATTTTATAAATCAGATTTAAAGTACGACAAAAAAAATGGTATTTGCAAGAAAGATAGTGTAAATTTTATGTGCGTTACTGATTGATAGATAAATGATTCAAAGAGCATACAAATGGTTAAGATTTGTTCATATTAAAAATATTGTTATAGCCTATCAACTTTATTACCAATCATGCGTTGTTTTGAGCATCTTTGTTTCTTCGGATGAAAAAGTCGTTTACTAAGATATTAATGGACTGGCACCGCCATCAAAATGACCGGGAAATGCCATGGAAAGGAGAAAAAAAACCTTACAGGATCTGGTTGAGCGAGATCATTTTGCAACAAACCCGTGTTGAACAGGGGATGGGATATTACCATCGATTTATTGAACAATATCCTACCATTCAAGATCTTGCAAAAGCCCCCGACCAACAAGTATTCAAGTTGTGGGAAGGTTTGGGTTATTATAATAGATGCCGTAATCTGCTACACACCGCCCGGGAAATTGTACACCAACGCAAAGGCATTTTTCCGGATACTTATGAAGATTTGTTGGCACTGAAAGGGGTGGGTCCATATACAGCTGCTGCTATTGCCTCTTTTGCTTATAATCTACCCTACGCCGTAGTAGACGGTAATGTGTTTCGGGTTTTAGCCCGTTATACGGGAATTGATACGGCTACCGATAGCACGGAAGGAAAAAAAATATTCCATGACCTGGCTTACCAAATGCTGGATAAAAAAGAGCCGGCTTTGTACAATCAGGCCATCATGGACTTTGGCGCCACCATTTGTAAGCCTATGTCTCCTTTATGCGCTGCCTGCCCACTCCAAAGTGGTTGTGCAGCATTGGCTACGGGTAAGGTAAATCAACTTCCGGTCAAAGAGAAAACATTACAAAGAAGAACGAGGTACTTCAATTATTTCATCCTGGAATACCGGCAAAAAATTTGGGTACAACAGCGAACAGCAAAAGATATCTGGCAACAATTATTTGAGTTTTACCTGGTAGAAACCGAAAAACAGGTACGCTGGGATCATTCTTTGATTCAAAACTGGTTAAAGGATCAGTTGAATATTCATGAACCAGTGATAGAAAAGATAGCTGATTCATTGGCACAGCAACTAACCCATCAACAAATAAAAGGACAATTTATACATCTGCAATTGAAGCAAAAACCTGCTGCTTTAAAGGGTGGCGATTGGAAGACAATGACCCAAATCCAAGAACTGGCTTTCCCCAAATTGATCACATCTTACCTGCCTCAGTTAAAACCCTAATTTTTTGTGAGCTGTTCTTTTGTTGCTTAAAAAAAGTTATTTTTAAGAGTGATTAACCTGCGACGAACAAAAAATCAATCGTATGAGAGGTGTTAACAGAGTGATGCTCATTGGAAATCTCGGAAAAGACCCCGATGTACAACATTTAGAAGGCAATATAGCCGTTGCCAAATTCCCCCTAGCCACCACTGAAACGTACAAAGACCGCTCGGGGAAATTAATATCCCAAACAGAATGGCATACTGTTGTTTTGTGGCGTGGGCTGGCAGAACTGGCACAAAAGTATTTGCACAAGGGGAGTTTGATCTATGTAGAAGGTCGTTTGCGGACCCGTAGTTGGGAAGACAAAGAAGGCAATAAGAAATTTGCTACGGAAGTAGTAGGTGATAACCTGATCATGCTTGATAAACGTGGTGACGGTTCTGGTGGACATGTTTCCGGCGAAGGTATTGATGGTTATACAGGTGATGATATGCCGCCATTATCTGACCCCGGAGAATCATTGCCTTTCTGATAACCCTGCGCAATGTATTTTTGTAATGAAAAGAATGCACCCGTCATTCATTGTTAACTAAAAACACCTGTTTTGGATTATCACTCGGTATCGTATACCCAACTCTTATCAGCTATTCATCCACAAGGCACCACAGTACTTGTGATGATACTGGTTGTGTTGCTTTTTCTTTCTTTCGTTTTGTCAGGATCTGAAGTGGCTTTCTTTTCACTCACCTACAAAGACATTAATAACCTGAAGTCTAAGCAGATACCCTCTTACAAAAGAATTGTAGATCTATTAGAGCAGCCCAAAACTTTATTGGCTTCTTTATTGATCGCTAATAGTTTCATCAATATCTCCATTATCATTATTTCAAACCTGCTCATTGATAATATGTTCAATTTTGAACAGTTCAATGCAGTGTGGGTAGAGTTCCTCATCAAAGTGTTGGCGGTCTCTTTTTTATTGGTGCTCTTTGGAGAAGTGATGCCGAAAGTGCTGGCTACACAAAACAATATTCGTTTTGCCAAAGATTTTGGAGCTGTGGTACAAGCTGTGGCATACACATTTGCCGGAATGAGTAAATGGTTGGTGAAATATTCGGATATCATTGAAAAAAAACTGGCCAGTAAAACAGGAAGTGCCTATAGCTTGGAAGAACTGGATCATGCCATTGATCTTACCACCAATGAAACGGCTTCTGAAAATGAAAAGAATATCCTGAAAGGTATCGTTAAGTTCAGTAATATCTCTGTGAAACAAATCATGAAAACACGCATGGATGTTCATGGAGTGGAATATGGAACCTCATTTGGTGAATTGATTACGCTGGTAAAAGAACTGAACTACAGTCGCTTGCCTGTTTACAAAGAAGACCTCGATGAAGTCCTCGGAATGATCCATACCAAAGATTTATTACCGCATCTTCATGAACACAATGACTATAATTGGCATCCGTTAATGCGTCCGCCATTTTTTGTGCACGAGCAAAAACCTATTGAAGACCTATTACAGGAGTTTCAACAAAAAAGGATCCATTTTGCAGTAGTAGTAGATGAATTTGGAGGTACCAGTGGTATTGTAACTTTGGAAGATATCTTGGAAGAAGTAATTGGTGAGATCAAAGATGAGTTTGATGAAGAAGACAGCGGATTCAAAAAAATCGATGATAATAACTACATCTTTGAAGGTCGCACTATGATTCATGATGCATGCAAAATCATGGATATCCCCGCTGAAACTTTTGATGAAGTAAAAGGGGAAAGTGATTCACTGGCCGGACTGGTACTTGAGATTGCAGGTGATATACCCAAGGCAGGTGCTATTTTACAAAGTGGTGATTTCGAGTTTACGGTACTTGAGCTTGAGAAGAATCGTATTCAGAAGATCAAGCTGATGATTAAGCGAGAGGGTATTAGCTTATAGTTCATGGCTTATGGTTTATAGACCATAGTTTATAGTCCATGGTATAAGCGAGAAACATTATTGGAGGGATTTAAACGTGTTGGATTTTACTTATGCGAAGAAAAAATAGGAATCTGTTGAATTATTTCCATCCATGGATCATGGTCTATGGACTACTAACCGTCTTCATACTCTCTGCTTGCAATAGTTCATTCACTCCCAAACCCAACGGCTATTTCAAGATCGATTTTCCTGAAAAAGCATATCAAACTTTTGATACAGCGGGATATCCTTATGCGTTTGAATATCCGGTGTATGCTAAAGTTGTAAAAGACAGTACTTTTTTTGGTGATGCAACGGAGAATCCGTGGTGGATCAATATTGAGTTTCCTCAGTTCAATGGTCGAGTATATATCAGTTATAAAGAAATAGGTCCTAACAGATTTGATACTTTGGTGAAACATGCATTTGTGCTTACAGGTAAACATTCTGCAAAAGCATATTCGATTGATGATTCATTAATGATAACGCCGAATGGCGTCCATGGAATGTTCTTTTCTGTGGGAGGGGATGTGGCTACTGCCAATCAATTTTATCTGACAGACTCTACACGCCATTTTTTACGTGGGGCGATGTATTTTGATGCTACTCCCAATGCAGATTCTTTGGGTATTGTGAATGCCTTTATTCTTCAGGATGTACGGCATCTGATCAACAGTTTTCGCTGGAAAAAATAATACAGCCGCCCAGGAATGGGCGGCTCTCAGGCAAACACTGAACTACCCTTCGGTAACCAGTATACTATGTATACGCTGAAAACATGCGAATGTTACCGGTTGCCCTGTTAAATCTTAGCTTATACAAAAGATGAATACGCCGCCAAATCTGGTTATCTTCGTTCCCATATTTTAATAACTGTTTTCATGATAGCTATTGATAATAAACTGATCAGCGACGAAGTACTGGAAGAGCAATTTGTATGTGATCTTACCAAGTGTAAAGGCGGTTGTTGTGAAGATGGTGATGCGGGTGCGCCCATGGAAAAATGGGAACTTGAAAAATTGAAAGAATACTATGATGTCATCAAACCTTATATGACACCGGAAGGTATAAAAGAGGTAGAGCGTCAGGGTAAATATTTGTTTGATCAAGAATTCGGATGGGTAACACCTACTATCAATAGCGGTATTTGTGCCTATGGTTATCGTGATGAAAAAGGAGTTATAAAATGTGGTATTGAACAAGCATACAATGATGGCAAATTAGATTGGAAGAAGCCTTTGAGTTGTCATCTTTTTCCTATCAAAACCAAAAAGAGCAAACGAGATCTGGATATCGAATATGTGAATTATGAACCTCGTGAAGATCTTTGTAAAGCAGCTTGTTCATTGGGTAAGAAACTAAAAGTACCGGTGTACGTTTTTCTGAAAGATTCTTTGATCAGAAAATACGGGGAAGAATTTTATGAAGCATTGTCAGCCACTGCTGAACACATGAAAAAAGTATAACATCAATTTATGACAGATACTGCCGCCTCATTCATTGCAAAAAGTACCATTAAAGCTGCTGATCTGGAACACAGAAGAAAGATCAATTTTAATATTGGTAAGTATAATGCAGTAGTTCCTATTGGTAAACAACAGTTCACCAATGTAATGGATGCGAGAGAACGTGCAAAAAATACCAAATGGGAAGCCATTGAACATTTGGATCAATACCTGTTAGAATTTGAAAAAAAAATCACTGCCAGAGGTGCGCGCGTAGTATGGGCAGAGGATACAGAACAAGCATTGGCAGAGATCGGTAAGATCTGTAAAGAGAAACAGTGCAAAACACTGGTGAAGAGCAAAAGCATGGTCACCGAAGAAATTCATCTGAATGACTATCTCGAAAAAAATGGGATTGAAAGTGTGGAGACGGATTTAGGTGAATACATACAACAACTGGATGGTGAACCGCCTTATCATATTGTTACACCTGCCATGCATAAAAGCAAAGAAGATGTAGCCAAACTTTTTGCCAATAAATTGGGCACAAGACCCGACCTTACCCCTGAGCAACTAACGTTGGTAGCGCGACAAAAACTCCGTGAAAAATATGTAGAAGCAGAAGTAGGTGTTACCGGTGCCAATTTTATTATTGCTGATATTGGAGGTATTGCGCTTACGGAGAATGAAGGCAATGCAAGACTTAGTTGCGCCTGGCCAAAAACACATATTGTGATTGTAGGAATTGAAAAAGTGATTCCTTCAATCAAGGATCTATCACTTTTCTGGCCTTTGCTGTCTACATTCGGTACCGGACAAAAAGTAACGGTGTACAACAGCATTATCTCTGGTCCCAGACAAGCTGATGAAACCGATGGCCCGGAAGAAATGATTGTGATATTGTTGGATAATGGCAGAACCAATCTGCTCGCCAATCCAACGAGCCGAGAAGCTTTGTACTGCATTCGTTGCGGCGCTTGCTTGAATGCTTGTCCGGTGTATAAGAATATTGGTGGACATGCATATGAAACCACTTACAGTGGCCCCATTGGTAAAGTCATCACGCCTCACCTTCGCGGCGTAGATGATTATAAACACCTGAGTTATGCTTCTTCATTGTGTGGTAATTGCACGGAAGTATGTCCGGTAAGAATCAATCTACATGAATTGTTATTGGATAACCGTCATGAAGCAGTTGTACAAGGATCCAGTACCATCGCTGAACGTGTAGCCTGGAAAGCTTGGAAGATGGCGAGTTTAAATCGGGTAATGATGAATATGGGGAATGGTAAAATGAAGAATTGGGTAGTGAACAAGGTATTCAAAGGATGGTCGATGCATCGATCAGAACTGGATTTCAGTCAGAAAACCTTTAATGAATTGTGGAAGGAGAAACAAAAAAAATAACAGGTCTCACTGAATCATTGTGCTGGTCATTTATACTCCACATATCAGTCCACGCCTGCAATATATTGTAGCATATCTGTTTGAAGGATCAGCCAGGATCACCACATCAATTGAAGAGTATCAGCATGATGAAAATATAAAGATCAATTATTCTTCAACACCTCTTTTTGAGAGTGAATTATGGATTCTGCCCTCAAGATTATTGATGGAGGATACCATTCATGAAGTAGAGATTGATGTACAACGATGGAATGCATTACCCATCTTTTTTGCAACAAACGGTTCCATACCTTTTGATATTTTTTCTGCTTCCTTTTATCTGTTATCTCGCTACGAAGAATATTTACCTCATGAAAAAGACCGATATGGTCGATATGTACATACCAATAGTGCTGCATACAAACATCAATTCATCGATCAGCCATTGATTGATCTGTGGATGCAAGAACTGGAGTTGATCCTAAAACAGCAACGACCATCCTGGCATTTACCGGTTCGTATTTTTACCATACAACCCAGCTATGACATTGATGAAGCTTATCGCTACATGTGGCAATCGCCATTCAGAAATATTCGCGGATATTTTATAGACTTCTTACAAGGAAAATTTGAGCATGTTACCAATCGGATGAAAGTATTGGCAGGAAAGCAAAAAGATCCATATGATGTGTATGAATGGTTAGATCAATTGCATGAACAGTATCACTTAGATCCTGTTTACTTTTTTCTGTTGGCAGAAAAAAGGACTTTGCTGGATAAAAACATAGATCCTTACACAAAGGGGATGCAGCAACTGGTACAAAGGCATAGTGAAAAATACAATGTCGGCATTCATCCATCAACGCAAAGTATTGGTAATATGGATACCGTCAAACGTGAATGTCAGTTATTGGCGTATCATACCGATAAAAAAGTCAATCGATCCAGACAGCATTATTTAATGATGGAACTGCCTGATACTTATCGGTCATTGATGGCGTTGGGTATTCAACATGATTATTCAATGGGATATGGGTCTGTTAATGGTTTTAGGGCATCTGTTGCTCACCCTTTTTATTGGTATGATCTGCAAAACGAAAAGACAACTTCCTTATTGATCCATCCATTCTGTTATATGGATAGTACGGCTATCTTTTATGAAAGATTGAATACAGAAATGGCATTTGAGCAAATGAATATTTTTTATGAAAGGGTAAAGCAGGTGAATGGTACATTCTCCTTTATTCTGCATAATCACTTTTTAGCAGAGCAATCTGAATGGATGATGTGGCGACAACTGTATGAGGATTTTCTTCATAAACATTGCTGATATTACATCGCATCTACATCAGCCAAAGCTTGTTCTCTTTGTTTTTTCAAACTTCTGTTTACCAAGAATACGCCGATCAACGTGATCAATGAACCGATAAAAATATTGATCGTTAGTTTTTCATTGGCGATGATGACTCCCAATAAAATAGCTACTAATGGGTTGATATAAGCATACAAAGAAGCAATAGCGGGTTCAAGATGTTTCATAGTATAAATGAAAGCTACAAACGCCACTATCGAACTGGCAAGTACCAAATATGTAATGGCCAGCCATGTATTCGCAGGCACGCTGGTGAGTGGGATGCTTTTACCAGAAACCAGTGTCATGATCATCAGTACAAATGAACCCATTAACATTTGCCAACCGGTGGCATTATAGGCATTCATCTTTACTTTATTTCTGGCAATGATGATCGTACCCACACTCCAACTCAACATAGCAATGACAGAAAGTAACAATCCCCAGATATATCCTTCCGTGTAATTATGAAATGCATTATCATAAAAAACAAAGCCGATACCTGTAATGCCTAATAGCATTCCGATAAAAGTAATAGCAGTGATTTTGGTATTTTTAAAAAATAGCTTCTCGATCACTACAACAGATAACGGATAGAGTGCAGCAATTAAAGCTGCCAATCCACTGGGAATGTACAAGAGTGCAACCGTAGCAAATCCATTAGCGATCACAAATAAAAGCATGCCCATTCCTGTGAGCCACAACAATTGTTTGAGTGTGGGTAATTTTTCTCCTCGGATTAAAAAGAAGGCAACAAACAAAGTTCCACCCAAAAATTGACGGATAGCAGCTACTTCCAATCCAGGTACACCTTGTTGAACAGCAATTTTACTAGCTACCCAACTAGTGCCCCAGAGAATACTGGTAGCTGCTAAACCGATATATGCTTTTTGTTTTACCGTCATAATCAATGTCTAAAATGACGCATACCCGTCATTACCATTGCCAGCTGATGTTCTACACAATAGGCAATACTGTCTTTATCTCTTACAGAACCACCCGGCTGTATGAATACTTCAATTCCTTCTTTGTGTGCGATCTGTACACAATCATTGAAAGGGAAAAATGCATCTGATGCCAATACAGCTCCTTTCAGATCAAACTGAAATTGATGTGCTTTTTCAATAGCATGTCTGAGTGCATCAATACGACTGGTTTGTCCGCATCCCTTTCCTACCAGTTGTTTATTTTTTACCAATGCAATGGCATTGCTCTTTAAATGTTTGCAAACCAGGTTGGCAAAACGAAGATCTTCTTGCTCTGCAGCAGTGGTTGTTCTACCACCTACTTCTTCCCATTTCTCAAAATTACCTTCATCAGCACCTTGTTCTAATACACCATTTAAAATGGATTTGGATGGAGCTTTCAATGCAGGAGAACCGGCTTTCAATTGCAATAAGATTCTATTCTTTTTGCTTTTTAATACTTCCAAAGCATCTGTATCAAAAGCAGGAGCGATCAGTACTTCAAAGAAAATTTCATTGATAGCATCTGCAGTGGCTTTATCAACAGTACTGTTTGTAACCAACACACCACCGAATGCACTTTCAGGATCACCCGCTAATGCTGCATCCCAACTTTCTTTTACAGAAGTGCGAGCAGCGATGCCACACACATTGGTATGTTTAATGATCGCAAAAGTGGTATCCGTAAATTCTCTGATCAACTGTACCGCAGCATCCACATCTACCAGATTATTATAAGAAAGCTCTTTTCCATTCAACTGATCAAATAATTGAGTTAGGTCGCCATGAAAAACTGCTTGCTGATGTGGGTTCTCACCATAACGCAACGACTGCTGGTGTCCGGGATTGAAATAGTTACTGATGGCAATATCATAATGCATGACCACTTCAAAAGCTTTAGCCGCAAATGCTTTTCGTTGTTCAAGCGTAGTGCTACCTTTTTGTTCTGCGAGTATGCTTTCCAGAGACGCGTAATCATCTTTTGCAGCAATTACGACTACATCTTTAAAATTCTTAGCAGCAGCACGTATCATGGATGGTCCACCGATGTCTATCTTTTCGATGATGGCTTTTTCCTCACTTGTATGCTTCAAGGTTTCTTCAAAAGGATAGAGGTCAACGATTACCAGATCAATCTCTGGTATTTTGTATTGTTTCATCTCCTCCAGATCCTGTGCTTCATATCTGCGACCCAAAATTCCGCCAAATACAACCGGGTGTAAAGTTTTTACACGACCACCTAAAATGGAAGGGTAAGTCGTTAAACTCTCCACTGCCACACACTGAATTCCTAAACCTTCCAAAAATTGCTGGGTACCACCGGTGGAATAAATGGTGATGCCTTCTGATTGTAAGCGTTTAGCCAATGGTTCGAGACCATCTTTGTAAAAAACGGAAATAAGTGCAGATTGAATCTTCTTTTGCATGATGAACAGTTCGGTTTATCACCGGGGATCCGGTGGTATGAGTGAATGGTTGGCGCAATCGTCAGTATTCCATTACAAAAGCACCTTGTTCAGGTACCGAATGGTGGCGCAAATGTAGGCTGTCTGCCTCTTTTTTCCATTTCCGGATTTTCCACAAAGCATTGTTTGCATCAAATATGTACTGGCGGGCATTGAAAACACGATGTAAATCGCTCATATTCAAAAAAGCACCTTTTTGTACCACCACGATATCTGCCGGAAAAAATCCATGTTTTGGTGCTTTGTCTGTAAATACCAGGGTGCGCTGATTGATTTGTACTACCGGATATTCTTCGGTAGATAATCTTCCCAAGGATTGCACAAAGCCAAGTTGGGTTCGGGAAGACGCAAGAAACTTTTCAGCTGTTTTATCCGGCTGATCACTGGTCCATGAATAATAAGTACCTCCACTACCAATATCAGTCATGGTTTGTCCACGGGTCTGGTATATAACCAAACGTCCGGTATTTCGGATGGTGATTTGACGATTACTATGGAAACCTACTATTACGAGACCACTGACGACTCCCATTGTTGTATATAGGGGTTTCTTATAGATAATTCTACATCCAATCGCTATCACCATCACATAGTAAAGTGCTACCTGAATAAAATGAAGCTCAATATGATTTGTGACAGCAAAATTCAATTGATCAAAGAAGAGAATTATTTGATTCATTACCCTTAGCGTTTTTTCAATAATGTTACCTGCAATCAAGGCTACAGCATGGAGGGGAGATACGGTTAGTAAAACGATACAACCATATAAAACCAATCCTGATAGGGGCACTATGAGTAAGTTGGTGATGAGAAACAGATTGGGAAACTGATGAAAGTGATACAAAATGATAGGCATTGTTAATACCTGTGCACTGATCGTAACAGCCATCAACTGCCATAGATAACGAAACGGACGAAAAGGAATATACACGGATCGATACAGCGGTCCGGATATCCAAACAATACTCAGTACGGCCAGATAGGATAGCTGGAATCCGATATCCCATAGATAAAAAGGGTTGACTAGCAGTAACAAAAAAGCAGATGCGGCAAGCGTATTATATGTATTGTTCTTGCGAACTAATAATTCGCCCAACAGCATCAGCGAAAAGATGACAGCAGCTCTTAATACCGAAGGCCCTGCACCTGTTAGCAATGTAAAAGACCATATCAATAGTAATATCAATAAAGCTCTTATCCATCTGGAGATAGCATTGCGTTGAAGCAGTTTTGTAAAGAATAATAGAATGCCATAGATCAATCCGAGATGCATACCACTGATTGCAATTACATGTACTACACCTGTATTACTATATGCTTGTAAAAGATCGTCATCCAAATCATATTTGTAGCCAATCGTCAATGCTTCCGCAATAGCTTTTTCTTGTTGTCCTCGGATATACTGTTGAAAAATGTCCTTAACATATTCCTGTGCCTGAGTCAATATATTCTTAGCTTCTTTGGTTTGTTGTGCAACATAAAAATCCTTTGCTGTCAAATACAAGCTATGATAAATGCCTTGTCGAGCGCAATAGGCAGCATAATCGAAACTGCCCGGATTTTGCATTTGACTAATAGGCTGTAAAGATTTTTCTGTAATGATCTGCTGGTCTTTCTGTAACCCTTTTGTACGTTTATCTATATACAACAAAATTCTACCGGAAGCTTTTTTCCATCCTTGTTGATCCTGAAAAGCGAGTATGTTAGCTTCTATTTTCCATGTTTTGTCTCTTTCGATGGGTTGTGAAGAAAATTGCAATAAAATTGACTTCGCTTCTGTTGCATAGTTCCCGATCCAATCTTTTTGATAAGAGATATTTCTCTCTCGTGCCAGCAGCGAGCCTATACAAAATAAAGAGGTATATAATAGTGTTGCCGTTGGTTTTCGGAAACGAAATTTTGATCTTACGGAAATGAATGCATGTATCACCAATAGCAGAAGAGATATCAGCAGGACAACAGCAGGTAAGAAGGCTGCATGTGGAAAGTAGTATTGAATCAGAATACCTGCAATAAAACAAGGCAGTATTCGAATGAAGGGAACTTTTCTAAAGAAGGGAACAGATGATACACGCATCATTAAACCTACATGAAAAGACCCCGTTGTAGAACGGGGTCTTTCTATTCAAGTAAGAATACTACGTGTTTATACCTGTTATTTAGAAAGATTCATACTTCTTTCCTTATACAAAGTTCTGAAGTAAGGATCTCTTAAGTCTTTGATAAAACGAATGGCTTCACCGGTACTCTTCATTTCAGGTCCGAGTTCTTTGTTAACACCGGGGAATTTCTCAAAACTAAAAACAGGTTCTTTGATCGCATACCCTTCCAGTTTTTTATCCATCGTGAAATCGGTAAGTTTATTGGCACCCAACATTACTTTGGTAGCAATGTTCAGATAAGGAATTTGATAGGCTTTTGCAATAAATGGAGTGGTACGAGAAGCCCTTGGATTGGCTTCGATCACATATACTTTACCATCTTTGATCGCAAATTGAATATTGATCAGTCCTTTGATATTGAGTGCTCTGGCAATCTTTTCACTGTAATATTCCATGGTCTCAACTACCAATGGAGTCAGATTGAAAGCAGGGAGTACCGCATTACTATCACCACTATGAATACCTGCCGGTTCAATATGTTCCATCACACCCATGATGTGAAAGTTTTCACCATCAAAAATGGCATCCACTTCCGCCTCCTGACAACGATCCAAGAAATGGTCGATCAAAATGGTGTTACCGGGAATATGTTTCAACAAGCTGATCACCGCTTTCTCTACTTCCTCATCATTGATCACAATACGCATTCTTTGTCCGCCCAATACATAACTCGGACGCACCAATACCGGATACCCAACCTTATTCGCCACTTCAATGGCTTCTTCAGCAGTGTAGGCTGTACCGTATTCAGGATAAGGAATATTGAGTTCTTTCAGCAAATCACTGAATCTGCCTCTGTCTTCAGCAATATCCATGCTATCGAAAGAGGTACCAATGATGCGAATACCTTTTTGGTGTAAACGCTTCGCCAGTTTGAGGGCTGTTTGTCCACCCAACTGAACGATCACACCATAAGGCTGCTCCAGTTCAATGATTTCCCACAGGTGCTCCCAGAAAACAGGTTCGAAATACAGTTTATCTGCCATATCAAAATCGGTAGAAACTGTTTCGGGGTTACAGTTCACCATAATGGCTTCATAACCACATTCTTTAATGGCCAAAAGACCATGTACACAACAATAATCAAATTCAATACCTTGTCCTATACGGTTGGGACCACTGCCCAAAACAATGATCTTTTTCTTACTGGATGGGATTGATTCGTTGGATGATAAGGTAGGATGGCTCATTTGCGACAAATTGCGCAAAAATAAGGGGTTGGAAGAATTTACCGGCGTTATTTTTCGAATAATCGAAGAATAGTTGGAAATGAGGCGATCAATCGGTCAATTCCTCGCATAGCCAACCGCCGGTTTGAAGCGTATTTTCAATGATTCGGGGCGATAAAGTAGAGTCTGCTTCTATTCTTAAAATATTGTCAATATCATGCATATCTACATTCCAGCGATGTATGCCCCGAATGGGATGCAATAATTGACCCGCATGAAGAATTTGACCCTGGTCTTCCAGATTGGTTTTAAAAACAAGAACTTGCATGCTTACAGTTGTTAGTGGTGGTGAACTTTATTTAGGCATCTGGTTCGACACTATTCCGTTTCCACATGTTGCATCGGTTGCGCCATTCTTCTTTTATTTTTTCTCTTTCTTCGGGACTCAATCCTTCCAGCTTGGCTTCCATTTTTTCTTTCCAGCGTTTTTTATAATCGCCGCCTTTACCACGGAAGCCGCCAAACAATATTTTGCTTAATACCAATAAACCCAAAGCCTGCCAGTAGGTAACTGTTGAAACGGGTACCACTTCTGCTAGTACGCCATTCCATAATAACATTACCACCCAGGTAAGTAAAGCTATTCCTGCGATGGCAAGTACGGTAAGCCCTACTACTTTTTTGATCCAAAATTTCTTGTTCATCATGTTCTATTTAGGAGTGGTTCAATAATTCATTTTTTAAAGTCCCTAACCTTTCACGCAAGTGTAATACTGCATAGCGTTTACGGCTGATCAGGGTATTGATGGTGTCACCTGTTTGCTCTGCGATTTCTTTGAAAGGGATGCCTTCAATTTCATTCAATACAAATGCATCTCTTTGCGGGGCAGGTAACTCATTCAAAGCAGTATACAAGGCATCCCAGAACAAGGAGCGCATGTATTCCGATTCAGGATTGTTTTTATCATCAAAGAAAAGATCCGACCATTCAAAACCTTCATCGGAATCAGAAACGTAAAGGTCTTCCAGTAATTCCGGCTTTTTCTTTCTTTGTTTATCGGTAATCTTATTTCGGGTAACCGTGAATAGCCAGCTGGTTAGTTGTTCAATAGGGGTAGTATTCCCAATGAACTGATAGAAGACATCCTGCAGAATATCTTCTGCATCGGCTTCACTGCTTACCCGTTTACGGATAAACCCCATCAATCGCTTGCTGTAAGTATTGATGACTTCAGTGATATGCTTGCCGCGGGAGTCGCTCATGTTAGCCGGTAGTTGCCATGCCTGATCCATACCTATAGATGGACGAATCAAGAAATGCTATATTGTAATGATCTGTCATTTTTTTATCATTGTCATTATTTTAGTTCGCCGGCCTCTTCATGATCATCGTATTGATCACGCAAACGTAGCAACTCCTTTTTCATATCAGCAAGGATCCCGGAATAGGCTTTGTTCTGAATCAGGTTATGTTGTTCTGATGGATCTTTCAGTAAATCAAATAATTGCCACTCATTGACTGTATAAAAATAGATCAGTTTGTAACGTTCAGTTCTTACTCCTAAATGTTGTAATACCGTATGATCAGCTTTATACTCATAAAAGTGGTAGTATAAACTTTTTCTATTCCAGGTGTTTTTTTGCTGAACAAGTAGTGGCTGTAAGCTAAGTCCATGCATGGAGGCTGGTACCGAAATGCCCGCTATATCTAAAAAAGTAGGCGCGTAATCAATATTCTGAACCATGGTTTCATTGCTACTACCGGCTTTGATTTTACCTGGCCAACGTATGATCAATGGAGTACGCATAGATACATCATACATCCATCGTTTATCAAACCAACCATTTTGACCCAAATAAAAACCCTGATCTGAAGTATACACGACCATTGTATTTTTTGCAAGACCTGTACTATCCAGATAGTTCAATATCTCCCCAACGCTTTCATCAACTGAAGCTGCAGAGGCTAAATAGTCTTGCATGTACCACTGGTACTTGAGTTTCAATAAGTCATTGCCTTTGGGTTTTTGTTGTTGTAATATTTCTCCGCGTATGGAATAGATCTTTTTTATTCGTTCTCTTTCAGTAACAGGTATTCTATTGAAAATGCTGTTATAGTAAGCGATCTCAGCTGAATCAGGTTTCATCCATGGAATATCCATTAAGTAAGCAGGGTCTACTTTGAGGTCACTGGATAGTTTCATGTCATGTAATATGCTCATGGTCTGCAATTTCCATGCAGTGCCTTTTCCCGTAGTATCTGCGTATAGGGTAGCAGGTTCAGGAAAAATTTTATCTCTGAATGCTTCAATATTTTTAGGAGAAGGGAAAAAATAGCGATGGGGTGCTTTATGATGTAGCAACAATAAAAATGGTTTCGTATGATCTCTTTTTTTATCCAACCAATCAATGGCTTCATCGGTAATCACTTCTGTAGCATAACCTGCATAGGTGTTTGTATCGCCTGTCATTTGTATGAATCTAGGCTGATAATAAAGCCCTTGTCCGGGCAAAATCTTCCAGTAATCAAATCCGGTTGGATAAGTATGTAAATGCCATTTACCTACGATAGCAGTTTGATAACCGTATTGTTGCAACAACTTAGGCATGGTGATTTGTGAGCCATCAAAACGGGTGCGATTATCTTTCATCCCATTTTTATGCGAGTGTTGTCCGGTTAAAAGGGTGGCTCTTGCCGGACCGCAGATTGAATTTCCCACAAATGCTTGCTTGAACAGCATTCCTTCTTTTGCAAGTCTGTCAATATTCGGTGTAACTAATAGTTGAGAGCCATATGCGCTAATCGCATTGGCATCATGATCATCACTCATGATATAAATAATATTGGGTCTTTGCTGTGCTGTTACGATCATGGGCAATAGCCAGATAAGCAATAAGTATTTTTTCATGTTTGAAGGGTAAATGCTGAATAAAGGAAATATAAACCTGTTAGCTTTGTATACAAACTTACTGGTATGGAATTTGGCCGTGTACATGAATCGGAATTAAATACGATTGATTTTACCCTTCCCACAGAGCCTGCATTCAATCAACAGGTATTGAAAGGTAAGCCACAAAAGCATCCCAAAGTATACTTGGGTTGTGCCAAATGGGGGCGTACGGAGTGGATTGGTAAAATCTATCCGCCTAAAACCAAAGAGAAAGATTTTCTAGAGCATTATGTAAAGCACTATAATAGCATTGAGCTGAATGCTACTCATTATAAGGTATATGGTGCTGCAGGTATTGAAAAATGGGCGGATAAAGCGGTAGGAAAGGATTTTAAATTTTGTCCAAAAATGTATCAAGGTGTTACCCATCGTGGTAACCTGAAGGGCAAGGATTTTATCACCACTGAATTTTTACGTGGCATCATCGCATTTAAGGAGCACCTCGGACCAGTATTTGTTCAGGTAAGCGATAGCTTTTCTCCGAAACGAAAAGAAGAGTTGTTTGATTTTCTCAAGTCTCTCCCCACCGATATGCAATTCTTCATGGAAGTACGTCATCCCGATTGGTTTACCAAACCGGATATTAGTGAAGAATTGTTTACTAGGTTGAAAGAAATGAATATCGGAACAGTCATTACTGATACCAGCGGTAGAAGAGATTGTGCACACATGCATTTGACGGTTTCTAAAACCTTTATTCGTTATGTAGGTAATAGTTTGCATCCAACAGATTATACACGTGTGGATGCATGGATTGAAAGAATGAAATACTGGATCGATCAGGGAATGGAAGAGATCTATTTTTTCATGCATATGCACGATGAAGCATTTTCTCCCGAGCTTACCGTGTACATGGTAGACAAACTCAATGCCGCCTGCGGACTTGAACTGCAAAAGCCAGTGTTTGTGCAGCAGCAACAGTCTTTGTTTTAGTCCATAGTCCATGGTCGATAGTCCATAGCAAGAAAAATACCTGCTTAACTATGGACTATGGACCATCGACCATGGACCCCTCATCCTACCTCACACAACTCCTCCCATCTCGTTGTATAACGTGGACTGCGTAATTCTTGTCGCATTTTCCAGTTGCGGGTAGTGCCGGAGGAGGCGAACTTGATGATGTCGTCTCGCATGGCGAAATTGACATTGTCCATCATATCCATGAGTAGACGGTTGTGGTTTTGCGAGGGTGTTTTGAACAAATTACCTTGTACGGAATCATCGGGTACGATACCGCTGAGGATCACGCCGGCTTTTTTGTAGAGTGTTCCTTCTTTATAGAGTTGCTCCACCAATTCCATTGCAGGTTTGATAAGCTCTTGTGTAAAAGAGGTGGCGACTGGCAAAGTAGTATACTTACTGAGTGTGGGTCCGTGTTTGAAATAAGGTTCAACAGAAGGTTGCTTGGGAACCACAAATACGCTGATGGTATTGGCAGCGGAATATTGTCGACGTAATTTTTCAGCTGCTCTTGAAGTATAAGTAGCCACTGCCTCTTTGATGTCTTTGAGTTCGGATACCGGTGAACCAAACATACGGGTAGTAGCGATCATTTTTTTTCTGATTCTTTCATCTTCCATTTCTCTGCTGATCGAGCCTTTCAGTTCTCTGACCAAACGAACACCTGTAACGCCACCCAGTTGTTTGCCTGCCCAATGAATATCTCTGATGCTGAGATCATACGCATTCAGAATATTCATGCGCTGTAGTTTTACTGCATACTGATACCCCACACCCCATACATCTTCTATCGGAGTTTTTTTCAATGCCTGTTCAATTTTACGCGGGGTATCTAAAACGAGTACGCAATTGGTGATTACTTTATTTTTCTTAGCAAGCCTGTTGGCTACCTTACTCAATACTTTGGTAGGGGCTACGCCGATGGATACAGCAATGCCTGTCCACATTTCTACGGTTTCTCTTAATTGGAGTGCAAAGGCAGATAATTGTTCTGCTGGAATATGATCAAGGTTCAGAAAAGCTTCATCCACTGAATATACTTCTACACAACCGGGTGGTAGCATCATGCGCAATGTTTCCATTACACGCCAGCTCAGATCGCCATACAGATTATAATTGGAGGAGAAAGTGGCGACACCATATTGCTCAATCAATGGTTTGGCTTTGAAATACGGTCCGGCCATTTCCACTCCCAATTGTTTGGCTTCATCGCTGCGTGAAATGATACAACCATCATTATTGCTCAATACCACTACCGGACGATGCTTCAGTTCAGGTCTGAATAATCGTTCACAGGAGCAGTAAAAACTATTACAATCAACAATCGCCTTCATGACCCCCTAGCCCCCTAAAGGGGGGATTTTTAAGTGTTTTGAAATGGTTTTGATGACTTGGTCTGTGTTATGTAAGACCTCATGATTCGTAAATCTTAATATAGTAAGTTGTAAACTTCGGAGTTCTGCATCGCGTTCTTGATCATATTCCTTTCTGTCTGGTCTATTATGAATAGAACCATCTACTTCAATTACCAATCGATGTTGGTGACAGTAGAAGTCAGCAATATAACCTGCGAGCGGATGTTGTCTTCTGAATTTACAACCCAGTAAATTTTGCTTCAACCGATTCCATAAAATGACTTCAGCATCCGTAAGTTGCTTACGTAGCTCCTTCGCCCGCTGAAATGCAATAGGCCTTGCATCATAATACATCGTCTTTTTCATACTAGCTCACTTATACCCCCCTTCAGAGGGCAGGGGGAAAGGGAGTTATATGGTGTGAATATTGTAAAGCACCACCCCCCACACACCAAAACTCCCATAAGGATCGAGTTCAATATCTCCGAACTTTTTGTTTTCGGCGAGTAATCTTTTTTTGTTGAAGGCATCTTGAAATCTTCGAACCAGCAATTCACCATTGAGAATGGCTACGATTACACGACCATTGGCATTGCGGATACTTCTGTCTACGATCAGGATATCACCCGGATAAATACCGGCGCCTGTCATGGCTTCACTGTTCATGCGGAAAAAAAAGGTAGCCGGTTTGTTGCGGATGAGTTGTTCATTGAGGTCAATGCCTCTTTCCATATAATCATCTGCAGCGGCACCGAAACCGGTGGCGTTGGCAGTAGGAACTTCCCACTGACTGAATTGTTTGGAGCCTTTGTAGGCGGCTCCGTACCATTGTTCCCCATCCATATAAATAAATTTTGTTTAGCTAAATATTTTAGTAAATTTATGCTAAAATAATTGACACGATAAAATTTTGTTTATGGAAATACCAACTGTAGTCAGCGAAAGATGGACAGCCGCTCCAGGCACTTTATTGAATAGCTATCAGTTGATGGCATATCCTGATGCAGTGACAGGGGCAGGCATTCATGCCGAACAACAATATCTGGTAAGAAGATACCAAACCAGTTTGCCACCTCAACCCAGCGGTATTATGGTAGCACAGTTTATGGCCAGAGAAGAAATGGAATCCACCCTTATCCGATGGATGCATCGTATCATCAGTGCACAACAAAGCTTTCGGGTGAGTATGGCTGGGTTTGGTGCTTTATCGTCCAAACAAATCTACCTGCGTGTACAAGAGCAAGAACCTTTTCAGGAACTCGCTACTGCATTGCAAGTGGTAGATCAATATGTAAGAAGTTATGATTGTCCGCCGGTAAAACGATATACACATCCTTATTTGCCATTAACGGGAAAAGTAGCTGATCATGTATTCGGAGAACTGGAAGCGGAATATGCTGTTCGTAAAACAGATCTTTCTTTTGAAGTAAATGAACTTTTACTGGTCAGATATAACCACGAACAGGAAAAGGGCAGACAGATCAATGTATTCCGACTACAACCTGCTTAATTAAAAAATAATGATCCAACCCTTGATCCTTGTTACTTGATGCTTGAAACTTATACCCGCTATGTTTACTTCTTTGAATGGTCATCATTTTTCTGAATACCTGTTGGTGCTAGCACCTCATGAAGCTTTGCAACAACAAATTCTGCAACTGAAAAAACACTTTGCGGAAAGCTATGACTGTCCCACCGCCGTTTATTCCAAACCTCATATCACTCTATTAAGTTGTTTGCAATACACGATGGCAGAGACGAGGTGGATACCGCGATTAGAACGCATCGTTGCAGCAGCAGACCCTTTTATGGTAGAACTGAGTGATTTTGGCAGTTTTCCAACACATACCATTTTTATTCAGGTAAAAACAAAAAATCCCATCATTGAATTGGTGAAATCATTGCGACCCTTACAACCCATGATCAAAACAGATAAGGAACACAAGCCGCACTTTATCATGGATCCGCATATGACCGTTGCCAGAAAACTATTGCCCTGGCAATATGAAAAAGGATGGCTGGAATATAGTCATAGTCAGTTTACAGGCAAATTCATGGCAGATCATGTATTGCTGATGCGAAAACAGATGGATGCAAAAAAGTATGAAGTCATAAAACGATTCAAGCTGCTTGGACAAAAACAAACCATTGAACAAAGTTCACTTTTTGATTGGTGAGTGCTGATCCGGTCGACATTAAAAATTGCATTATAAGCGAAGAAAGAAAAGTTATGGAAGAGGAATCATCCTATTTGAAAGGTCGTGGCGCACAATTCAATCCGCGTAATCGTTTTCTAAAAAACGAAAGGGTTAGGGAACATATAGAAGCAATCGACGATTGGACAGAACCCAATGTAGAAACTGTGTACTTGGAAGATCAGGCAAAAAGTATTGTCAATAAAGTGGAGAGTCCGGATGTAGGTATGTGGTACAGCATGAATCCTTATCAGGGCTGTGAGCATGGATGTATTTATTGTTATGCGAGAAATGCACATGAATATTGGGGGTATAGTGCCGGATTGGATTTTGAACGAAAGATCATCGTCAAAAAAAATGCACCACAATTGCTGCGTAAATTTTTGATGCACAAAAACTGGGAGCCTGTGCCTATTAGTTTGAGCGGTAATACCGATTGCTATCAGCCGGCAGAGAAAAAATTCAGGTTAACGAGACAACTATTAGAAGTATGTAATGAATTCAATCAACCGGTAGGCATGATCACCAAGAATGCGGGAATTCTCCGTGATAAAGATCTATTACAGGAAATGGCGAAGAAAAATTTAGTAAGCATATTGGTGAGTATCACTTCTTTTGATGAAGACCTCCGCCGGGCCATGGAACCCAGAACAACAACAGCTAAACAAAGATTGCGGGTGATCAAAGAATTGAGTTCGGCAGGTGTAAGAATGGGAGTGATGCTGGGTCCGATGATACCCGGTTTGAATGATCATGAAATGCAACGTATCATGAAAGCGGCCAGTGAACATGGTGCTGTATTCAGTGCGTATACTTTTATTCGCTTGAATGGAGCCATCAAACTGATTTTTCATGACTGGCTCTATAAAAATTTTCCTGATAGAGCCGATAAAGTCTGGCACTTAATTCAAAATGGTCATGGCGGACAAGTGAATGATAGTCGCTATGGTGTGAGAATGCGAGGCGAAGGTCCGATTGCAGATATGGTAAGACAACAATTCATCAAGTACAACAAGCTCTATCAACTCAACGCGGAGCGATGGGAGCTAGATACGACACGTTTTAGGAGACCTGGGGAGCAGAGGCGGTTGTTTTGATGTGAGTTGACAGTTGATAGTTGACAGATTATAGAGGACTATTAGTTCATAGTTGATATCAGTAACTATTCGCTATGAACTATACGACATCCCATTAGTCATGACCCCCTGTCAACTGTCAACTAACAACTATCAACTCTCCACAAATCTCTCTTATCTTTAACCATGCCCACCCTGCTCCGCCAACTCAACAGAAATACTGCCATTGCCATTGTGGTAGGTGGTGTCATTGGGTCGGGTATTTTTATGAAGCCTGCATTGATGGCCGCTCAGTTGCAATCACCCATTTTGTTGTTGAGTGTTTGGGTAGTAGCGGGGATCATTACATTATTTGGGGCATTATCCAATGCGGAAGTAGCAGCAATGTTTCCGGAAACGGGTGGACAATATGTCTTCTTTCAAAAAATGTATGGCAACGGATTTGCGTTTATATATGGATGGGCTGCATTTGCTGTTTTTAATACGGCGGGGAATGCTTCCATTGCTTATGTATTCTCGCAATACACGGGTTATCTGATCGATTTGCCAAGACTTAGCTCGGCTACTGAACAATCATTCACATTATCTATTCCATATATCGGAACATTTTTTCCCTTACAAAATCTTGGAGTTAAAATATTGACCATTCTGGTGATCGTTTTGTTTACTGCCATTAGTTATCGGAGTGTTCAATATGGCGGAAGGGTACAACGTATTCTTACCGCTTTAAAAGCCGCAGCCATTGTATTATTGATCGGAGGTGTTTTTTTCTCCGGTAAAGGAGATGTTTCCAATATTATACAAAACACATCAACCATGCCAACTGGATGGATGATGATCAGTGCTTATATCGCAGCATTAGCAGGAGCTTTCTGGGCTTATGATGGATGGAACAATATTTCTTTTGTTGCCGGTGAAATCAAAGAGCCACAGAAAAACATTCCTCAAAGTTTATTCATTGGGTTGAGTTTTTGTATCGTGGTTTATGTATTGATGAACCTTGCACTAGTATACTTGATGCCTATTCAGCAAATCGCTGCTTCTTCATTCATTGCTTCAGATGCGGCCAATATTGCTTGGGGAAGTATAGGCGGTGTGCTGATTACACTGATGGTAATGCTTTTTGTTTTAGGAACTACCAATGCCAATATCCTTGCCACATCGAGGGTGACATTTGCTATGGCTGATAACAGCAAATTATTTGCTTGGGCTGGTAAAGTACAACCTCGTTATAAAACTCCCGGTAACGCACTTTGGTTGAATGCCGTGTGGACCATTTGTTTGATCATCAGTGGTTCATTTGATATGCTCACAGATATTCTCATTTTCGTGAGCTGGTTTTTTTATGGTATGAGTGCTTTGGGTATTTTTCTATTGAGAAAGAAAATGAAAGAAGTGCAAAGGGTATATAAAGTGTGGGGTTACCCCTTCGTTCCGGCAGTATTTGTCATATTCACTGCTTTTTTTCTGGTTATTACTTTAGTGAATGATATCAATCATTATCAGAATGGACAAACACAGGTTATCCATTCTGTGTTAGGTATACTGATCACCTTAGTGGGTCTGCCTATCTACTATCTTTCAAGAAAAAAATAATAATCCATGGGCCATCAATCATAGACCATGGCTATTCACTATTTTCGCCACAAATCAATGCCAAATGGAAGCGGTGATACATGGTATCCATACTCTTTTCTCTTCTCTAAAAAATCAAACTGCCGAGCGTATCGAGAAATTGCCACAGAGTGGAAGTGATAGGGTATATTTTAGAATTTATACTGCACATGAAAGTTATATTGCCACTTATAATGTCAATCAAAAAGAAACAAACACTTTTATTCAGTTCAGCAGACATTTCAAAAAAGCCGGTTTGCCTGTTCCTGAAATATTGGGCGTGAATGATGACAATACCATTTATATCCAAGAGGATCTGGGTACTGAATCTTTATTAAATCAACTGGAAAAACATGGGCATACGGATATTCCCTATCAGTTGTTTCAGAAAAGTTTGTCTGCACTGGCAAGAATTCAAATCAAGGGCGATCAGGGACTGGATTATAATTGGTGCATTACAGCCAAAGAGTTTGGCAAGCAAGCCATCTTAAGTGACCTCTTGTATTTCAAATATTATTTTCTGGATACACTTCAACTCCCCTATGATAAACAGGCCATGTTGGATGATTTTGAAGCATTGAGTACTTACCTCACCCATACACAATACAAGTATTTTATGTTCCGAGATTTTCAGAGCAGAAATATCATTGTAAAAGATGGCGAAGTGAGTTTTATCGATTTTCAGGGTGGAATGAAAGGTGCTTTACAATATGATGTGGCTTCTTTACTCTGGCAGGCAAAAGCAGAGCTAAGTGAAGAGTGGAAGAATAGTTTGTTGGATTATTATATGGATCAGATTGATCAGTTATTGAAAGAGCCGGTTGATCGGATCACATTTGTAAGTCAGTATAACGGTTATGTATTGATCCGTTTATTGCAAGTGATGGGTGCTTATGGTTTTCGCGGATTATTTGAAAGAAAAGCCCACTTTTTAGCTAGCATTCCTTTGGCATTACGCAACCTGAAATTTTTCATTGAAAACAAACGTATCGGCATCATCACTCCGGAATTTGATCGGGTATTGAAATTAGTAGTAGCTGATGAAATGGTCGCACGTTTCGAGCCCCCACAAGCCAATGAACAAACGCCTTTGGTGATACAGATCAGCAGTTTCAGTTATAAGAAAGGAATCCCTGCTGATGAAAGTGATAATGGCGGCGGCTTTGTATTTGATATGCGTGGTATCCTAAACCCCGGAAGATTTGATGAGTATAAAAAATTAAGTGGATTGGATAAGCCGGTTCAGGACTTTTTAGAACAACGTACCAAGATGAATGAATTCCTGAATAGTGTATGGGATCTGATTGATATCACGGTAGAAGATTATTTAAAGAGAGATTTCAAACACCTCATGATCAATTTTGGATGTACGGGTGGACAACATAGAAGCGTGTATGCTGCTGAACAAACGGCCAGACACCTCAGGAATAAATACAAAGTGAAGGTGCACTTACAACATACCAATCGGGAGAACTGGGTTAAATAAATAGCATATGAAAGCAATGATACTGGCAGCAGGACTGGGTACGCGTTTAAAACCCTGGACAGATCATCACCCCAAAGCATTGGCGGTGGTGAATGGGAAAAGTTTATTGCAACGAAACATTGAATATCTGCAACAGTTTGGTATCACTGAAGTACTCGTGAATGTGCATCATTTTGCAGATCAGATCATGGATGCTATTCAAAAGAATAAAGGATGGGGAAGTGCAATCACCATTTCCGATGAAACAGATGAGGTGTTAGAAACAGGTGGTGGCTTAAAAAAGGCAGCATGGTATTTTGAAGGAACATCCCCCTTTGTTTTAATGAATGTAGATATACTCACATCTATGGATATGGGTACAATGATAGAAGCACATCAATCTTCTAAACCACTCGCCACACTTGCAATTAGTGAAAGAAAAACTTCCCGTTATTTCTTGTTTGATACAACACAACGTTTAAGGGGTTGGCGTAATGTGCAAACAGGGGAAGAAAAACCTACTGGTATCTCAACAACAATTACGGATTTAAAAGAGATGGCTTTTAGCGGAATTCATATCATAGATCCGTTACTATTAAAACTAATGGAGCGTAACGGAAAATTCTCGATGGTAGATGTTTATCTTGATCTCTGCGAGAAACATGCTATTCTAGGATATGATCATAAAGGTGCCGTATTGGTAGATGTTGGTAAGCCGGAAAGTATTAGTAAAGCAGAACAAATTTTCTCATAACATGGAAAAAATAAAGTTCGCTATAGTAGGGTGTGGACAGATTGCCAAAAAACATCTGGTCCAGATTGATACTATTGGAACTTTAGTAGCCATTTGCGATTCAGATCCTGATCGGATAACATCATGGATCAATAGGTCTGATACGGTTTTTTTCTCCTCTCTTGAAACATTATTGTCAGCAAGGTTAGCCATAGATATTATTGTCATCTGTACGCCTAATGGATTGCATGCCTCTCAAGCTAAACTATGTTTACAGTCAGGCTATCACGTGTTGGTAGAAAAGCCCCTTGCTTTAACTGAACAAGATGCTTTAGCGGTAGTTGAAACAGCCATCCAATCAAAGCAATATTTATTTACAGTACTGCAAAATAGGTTCAATGATCCGGTACAAGCTGTTTATCAGGCTATTCAAACGGGTAAGCTTGGTAAAATATTCAGTGTTCAAGTAAGTTGTTTTTGGCATAGAGATGTTACTTACTACGAACACCCATGGCATGGAAATAAAATGCTCGACGGAGGAGTGTTATTTACGCAGTTTAGTCATTTTATAGATTTGTTACTTTGGTATTTTGGTGAAGTGAAAGAACTGTCTGTCATGATGCACAACGCAAATCATCCTCAAACAGAATTACTGGAAGATGAAGGGGCTGTATTGCTACGATTTGAAAAAGATATCATTGGTACGATTCAGTTTTCAACCAATGCCTATCAAAAAAATATGGAGGGTTCTGTTACCATAATTGCGGAAAAGGGAACTATGAAAATTGGGGGTACTTATTTGAATGAAATAGTATACCAAGAAATAGAAAGTCCCATTATCTCAGCATCAACAGATCCACAAAAGTCATTGGCGCAGGTATATCATTCAATGCTTCGTACCTTACAATATGGAGAACCCTATTATGTTGATCCAAAAGAAAGTGTACGTACAATTGCTTTGATTGAGCGTATGTATGCGGCATCTAACAATTAAGTATTTATGTCTTTTCGATCTATACCATCAACTATTCGCGATGTTACATTTGGTAAGGATGTTACCATTGTAGAACCTTGTAATCTATATGGCTGCAAGATTGGAGATCAATGTTTTATTGGTCCTTTTGTAGAAATTCAAAAAGAGGTAGTGATTGGCAATAGAACAAAAGTACAATCACACAGTTTTATTTGTTCATTGGTAACCATTGGTCAGGATTGTTTTATAGGTCATGGTGTGATGTTTGTAAATGATAAGTTTCAACAAGGTAAACCTGCCGGAGGAGACCCATCAAAATGGCAGAAAACATTTATAGGGAATCATGTAAGTATTGGCAGCAATGCCACTATTCTCCCCGTTACTATTTGTGATCATGTTGTCATAGGTGCAGGAGCAGTAGTTACAAAAGACATCACCGAACCAGGTGTATATACCGGCAACCCCGCTGTTCGATTGAGCTAATAGCTTATAGTTCATGGCGTATAGCCAATCTTCTTGCTATCTGCTATGAACTATAAGCTATGAAACATAAGTTAAACCTTCACATACCACTTCTTCTTATCCATCCAATAAACAATCAGCCAGTAGAATACGATCATTACTATAGCATATAACAATGATCCATTTCTTAAATCTTCTGAAATGGGTTTACAGATATGATTCCAGAACCAAGAGAGAGGGGTAGTGGTTTCTTCTCCGTCTGCAAAACGGATCAATCCAAGTAATCGGGGCAAGAATCCACTCAATACGAAAATGAATAAAGGATTTTTCCCGAATACATCAAAGAATTTACTCCAGGCACCTTTGATCTCTTTGAATTCAATGAGATAAATCAAAACGCTGATCGTAAGCATGGCAAGTCCGGTAGTATATAACACATAACTACTGGTCCATATTTTTTTATTGATGGGAAAAACAAGATCCCAGCATAATCCTCCCACAATTAATATCACTGCAGCAATCATTAAATTGGCGAGCATTTCATAGCTCTTACCTTTTTGCTGGATGTATTGTCCAACCATAAAACCAAATACTACCTGAACAATGGAGGGTATTGTACTGGTAATACCTTCCGGGTCAAAAGGCACACCCTCTCCTTTATACATATGTGCTTCACCTAAAACAGCTTTGTCGATACCGGTTCCAAAATATCCTTCTAAACTAAATGGATCACCCGGTGTACCCAACCAAACTGTAATGAACCAATACAGCAAGAGCAAAATGCCACTGAATACAAATGCTCCTTTTGTTTTACCATAAAATACAATGATCGACGCGAAAAAATAACAAAGCGCAATCCGTTGGAGTACGCCTAATATTCTAAGGTTATCCAGACTTTTGGCTACCAGGCGATCATCTTCCCATTTTACAAATGGACTCCAATGCAGGAGTAGACCGATCAAAAATATTAATGCAGTTCTTTTGATTACCTTTTTCCAAAATGTAGCCGGTCCGGCTTGTTCAAATCTGGGCATCACAAATGCCATGGCATTACCTACAGCGAACAGAAAAAAGGGGAAAACCAGGTCTGTGGGTGTACAGCCATGCCAGGGGGCATGTTCCAATGGGCCATAGATATGTGACCAGCTTCCGGGATTATTCACCAATATCATTAAGGCAACAGTAGCCCCACGAAAAACATCGAGCGAGTAGTATCGTTGGTTCATAGCAATTGTTTGGAAGTGAAAGATAATAAATGACCCATTTATTCAGTAAACAGATTTTACTCAGTTGTAAGCGAAATTTCTGTTAAGCTCAATCATGGGTATCTGAATCATATCCACGCATTTGCTTATTTTGCAGCCATTCAGTACAACATATATGAGCAAAAAAATATTGATTACCGGAGGTGCCGGATTTATTGGTTCTCATGTGATCCGATTATTTGTCAATAAATATCCTGACTATACCATCATTAATCTGGATGCACTGACCTATGCCGGTAATCTGGAGAATCTGAAAGATGTAGAGCAGCAAGCCAATTATCGCTTTGTAAAAGCCAATATTTTGGATGCAGCATCATTGGAACAGATTTTTCAAGAGCATCAAATTACTGACGTGATTCATCTGGCAGCTGAATCACATGTAGATCGTTCGATATTGTCGCCATTGGATTTTGTATACACGAATATCATCGGTACAGTTAACTTGTTGAATACAGCCAAAAAATTTTGGGCAGGTAATATGCAAGATCATTTGTTTTATCATATTTCTACTGATGAAGTATTTGGTAGTTTAGGAGACACAGGCTTTTTTACCGAAACAACGGCTTACGATCCCCGTTCACCTTATTCGGCTAGTAAGGCTTCCTCAGATCATTTTGTACGTGCTTATCACGAAACCTATCATTTGCCTTCCATTGTTTCGAACTGTTCTAACAATTATGGCCCTAATCATTTTCCTGAGAAATTGATTCCATTATTCATTCACAATATTCTCGAAAAGAAAGCTTTGCCGGTTTATGGCGATGGTTTATACACTCGTGACTGGCTCTATGTAAAAGATCACGCCAGAGCTATTGATACCATATTCCATCAAGGTAAAGCAGGCGAAACCTATAATATTGGTGGCTTCAATGAATGGAAAAATATTGATCTGGTTACATTACTGTGTAGATTAATGGATGAAAAATTAGGAAGAGCAAAAGGTGAAAGTGAACAATTGATCACCTATGTAAAAGACAGACCAGGACACGACAGAAGATATGCTATTGACGCAAGTAAGATCAAAGAACAATTTGGGTGGGAGCCCAGTGTAACATTTGAGGAAGGTTTATCTGAAACGATTGATTGGTATTTGAGCAATACAGAATGGTTGCAGCATGTTACTTCCGGGGCCTATCAACACTATTATGAATCAATGTACGGTAATCGATAAATATGAAGATTGAAAAAACACCTTTAGTAGATTGTTATATCATTCATGATACCGTACATGGTGATCAGCGAGGATATTTCTTTGAAAGCTTTAATCGAAAAACATTTTTTTCAGAAACAGGTTTGGATATTGATTTTGTACAAGACAATCAGTCTAAGTCTCAAAAAGGAGTTTTACGTGGACTTCATTTTCAGGAAGGAGAACATGCGCAAGCCAAGCTGGTAAGGGTTTTACAAGGAAAAGTGTTGGATGTTGTTGTAGATCTTAGAAAAAAATCTCCTAGTTATGGACAAACCTTCGCCATGGAGTTAACAGAAGACAATCACCAACAACTTTTTGTACCAAGAGGCTTTGCACATGGGTTTATTGTATTGAGTGAAACAGCAGTCTTTTTTTATAAATGTGACAACTATTATAACAAAGCATCAGAAAGAGGTATTATTTTCAATGATGCGGATTTGGCAATTGATTGGCAACTGCCTGATACGAATTTGATACTATCTGAAAAGGATCAGGTTCTACCTACTTTTCAGGAGGTGTCAACCTCTTTAAAATTTTAAAGTATGAAAGGTATTATTCTAGCCGGTGGTTCAGGAACAAGACTTTATCCGATTACAAAAGGAATCAGTAAGCAGTTAATGCCGATCTACGATAAACCCATGATTTATTATCCGCTGTCTATTTTAATGTTAGCGGGTATTAAAGAAATATTGATCATCACCACTCCTGAGGATAGTGATCAGTTTAAAAGATTATTGGGTGATGGAAAAGAATTAGGATGCGACTTTCAATATGCTGTACAACCTACACCCAATGGACTAGCGCAAGCATTTGTAATTGGTGAGTCTTTTATAGGGAATGATAAAGTTGCATTGATCCTTGGCGATAATATTTTTTATGGTGCAGGCTTTAGTCAACTTGTTCAGTCTTTCAATGATGTAGAAGGCGCTGCTGTATTTGCCTATGAGGTAAATGATCCGGAACGTTATGGTGTGGTTGAATTTGATGAACATAAAAAAGTGATCTCTATTGAGGAGAAGCCTGTGAAGCCAAAATCCAACTACGCCGTACCTGGACTTTATTTCTATGATAATTCGGTAGTGCGTATAGCAAAATCGATTCAACCCTCTGCTCGAGGTGAGTATGAGATCACAACGGTAAACAATGAATACCTCAAGCAGGGAAAATTGAAAGTGGGTATCATGAACAGGGGAACAGCTTGGTTGGACACAGGTACTTTTGATTCATTGAGCGATGCCAGTGAATTTGTAAGAGTCATCGAAAAGCGACAAAGTCAAAAGATTGGCTGTATTGAAGAAGTGGCTTGGCGAATGGGCTTTATTGACAAGGAGCAGCTGCAAAAACTGGCAGCGCAATATGCGAAAAGTGGTTACGGAGCCTACCTAATGAACCTAAAATAGCTTTTAACATATGCTTTGTTGAGCCTCTAAATAGTTTGATTATCAATAAATTCAACATTTTTTTGATTAAGTTTTAATCTTTTCTTTTTAAACAAAACAGCCTCCTGCCTGTTTATTATGGTATGGACGCTTTTACCATCAAAGATTTGGAGAACCTGACCGGTATCAAAGCCCACACGATCAGGATCTGGGAGCAACGTTATGGATTTCTTAATCCACAGCGAACGCAAACCAATATTCGCTATTACAGTAATAGCGAATTAAAAACAGTATTGAACATTGCCTTGCTGAACAAGTATGGGTACAAGATCTCCCATATTGATCGCATGTCGCCTGTAGAAATGAAAGAAAAAATCCTTTCATTAACCCAGGCACAAGCACAGCAAGAGCGTATCGTCAATGACTTGATTCATTGTATGGTGGATCTGAGAATGGAGGATTTCGAGACCGTTCTCGATAACTATATCATGGCTAAAGGAGTTGAAAGAACCATTAGTCAGATTATTTTCCCCTTTCTGGAAAGAATCGGTATTCTCTGGCTTACCAATCATGTGAATCCTGCGCAGGAACATCTGGTGACCAATATCATTCGACAGAAGCTGATTATTGGCATTGAAGGCGTGAACAGTCATGTTTCCCTCAATAAAACTACTTTGTTGTTTTTGCCGGAAGGGGAACATCATGAGTTAGGGCTTCTCTTTATGTATTTTCTGTTAAAGAGTCGAGGTGTAAAAGTGTATTATTTAGGCGCTAATGTTCCACTGAAAGATGTGGAATATGTGGTAAATCTCAAGAAACCGGATTTTCTCTATTCACACCTCACTTCCGTAGCACATAATTTCAACTTCGAGAAGTTTTTGATCAATGCGCATAACCGTATGCCGGATATTCCCATTATTGTTTCAGGCTTACTGACACAAACGTATAAGAAACGTGTTCCGTCAAATATCAGCTTCAAAAAATCTTTATCTGAAGTGATGGAGTACATGGCAACTTTTTCCTAATTCTCATCGTATTTTAATAGCATTTGGGTCGATTGAAACTGCAATCGGCCCTTTTTTTGATGTTTAAACATTTGTAACCCGTTGATTTGGTTTGTTTTATCTTTTTTAAGAAATATTTAAACAAAATTTTGGAAGGGAAGAGTATTTATGTTTAATTTTATGTCATAAATAATTAAACACACTGTTTATGTCTACATTGGAATTTAATCAGATGCTGTTGAACAATACCGAGTTCTTAAAGCCTTTTGCCATCACACTAACCCGTGATACAGAAGCTGCCAAAGATTTGGTACAAGAAACGATGTATAGAGCCCTTGCCAACAAGGACAAATACAATGTAGGAACCAACATCAAAGCATGGTTGTACACCATCATGCGTAATATCTTTATCAACAATTACCGTCGCAAGGCTAAACAATCCACCATTTTTGATAGTACACCCAATGAGTTTTTGTTAAACCTCAATCAAGGTGCTGTGGCTAATGACGCAGTAGCGAAAATCAATCTCAAAGAAGTGCAGGAGGCCATTCATCATCTTCCTGAAATATTCCGCAATCCTTTTTTATTATATTTCGATGGGTTTAAATACCATGAAATAGCAGATATGCTGGGAGAGCCTTTGGGCACCATCAAAAGCAGAATCCATTTTGCACGTAAGCTGCTCAAAAACCAGTTACAGCGGTATTAACTTTTTTGTCTAATTTACTAGTCGAGTGAGCAAGTCTGTCATTATTATCGGAAGCGGCTTCGCCGGACTTTCTGCTGCCTCCTTCATGGCCAAAGCAGGATGGAAGGTTACCGTTTTAGAAAAACACACCACGCCGGGTGGTCGCGCCCGCCAATTCTCAGAAGCCGGGTTTACATTTGATATGGGTCCGAGTTGGTACTGGATGCCGGATGTATTTGAACGTTATTTCAATCAGTTCGGTAAGAAAGTATCCGATTACTATCATCTAAAAAGACTTGATCCTTCTTATCGAGTTTACTGGTCTGATGGTCCGGTTGATATACCCGCCGATTATGAAGCATTGCGACGTTTATTTGATGAAATTGAGCCGGGTAGTGCTGTTCAGCTGGATAAATTTTTGAAAGAAGCCGCTTATAAATATGAAGTAGGTATTCAAAAATTGGTATACAAACCCGGACAATCCCTTACTGAATTTTTGGATTGGGAATTGATTACCGGTGTATTTCGTTTGGATGTATTCAATTCTATCAAGTCTCATGTAGCCAAACATTTTTCAAATCCGAAGTTGAAAGAGTTGATGGAATTTCCGGTTTTGTTTTTAGGCGCTTTACCGGAAGATACACCTGCGCTCTACAGTTTGATGAATTATGCAGATATTAAAGGTGGTACCTGGTATCCCGAAGGTGGCATGTTTCAAATTGTGAAAGCCATGTATGAACTGGCGGTTGAATTGGGTGTTGAATTTCGTTTTGGAGAAGAAGTAACCACGATTGCTATTCAAAAAAATGCGGTAAAAGAAGTTGTTACCGAAAAGAGTCAGTACCGAGCTGATGTAGTTATTGGCGGAGCAGATTATCATCATATAGAAACAGGCTTGTTACCGGAAGAGTTCCGTACTTATTCCAAGCAATATTGGGATAAACGTGTAATGGCACCCAGTTGTTTATTGTATTATGTAGGTCTGAATAAGCGACTCAATAATATTCATCATCATACTTTGTTCTTTGATACTTCTTTTGAAGTGCATGGTAAAGAGATTTATACCACCCGTGAATGGCCTTCGGATCCTTTGTTTTATATGAGTGCCACATCGGTTACAGATTCTACTGTAGCTCCAGAAGGATGTGAAAACTTATTCCTGTTGATACCCGTAGCTACAGGACTGAGTGATGACAGCGAAGAAAGACGTGAAATGTATTTCAATATGGTCATAGACCGATTGGAGAAACAGCTTGGACAGTCGGTGAGAGAGGCCATCATTTACAAAAAATCCTTTGCACACAGCGATTTTGTATCTGAATACCATGCTTTTCGTGGAAATGCCTATGGTTTAGCGAACACTTTACGCCAAACTGCTGTTTTAAAACCTGCGTGTAGGAGCAAAAAAGTGAAAAATCTGTTCTATACAGGTCAATTAACAGTTCCGGGACCAGGCGTACCGCCGAGTTTGATTAGTGGGGAAGTAGTAGCGGGAGAAGTCATCAAAGCATTTGGATAAAACATATTTCAATAAGCCATCAACCAATGGCTATCAGCAAAAAAACAACCCATGATCAATCTGTTTCATGAAGTAAGTCAGGAGTGCAGCAGGATCACGACGGAAAAATACAGCACCAGTTTTTCTTCGGCCATCAGGTTGTTGAACAAAGACCTGCGTACACCTATTTTTAATATTTATGGTTTTGTTCGCTTCGCGGACGAGATCGTAGATACTTTTCATGACTTTGATAAAGCAGTGCTGTTACAAGAATTTAAAATTGCCACATACGATGCCATTGAAAAAGGCATCAGTATGAATCCGATACTCCATAGTTTTCAGATCACAGTGAATCAATTTGGCATAGATAAAGAATTGATCGATGCATTCTTATATAGTATGGAACTGGATCTTGATCAGCGCAAATATGATCGTGCCGGTTATGAACAATATATTTATGGTAGTGCAGAAGTGGTAGGATTGATGTGTTTGTTTGTATTCTGTGAAGGAGATAAGAAAATGTACGAGCAATTGAAGCCTTATGCAAGAAGCTTAGGCGCCGCATTCCAAAAAGTCAATTTCCTCCGTGACCTAAAAGCTGATTACGAAGGATTGGAAAGGGTATACTTCCCTGGTTGTGATTTCAGAAACTTTACTTCGGCAGATAAAGCTGCTATTGAAGCAGATATTCAAAAAGATTTTGATCATGCTTATGAGGGCATTCTGTTGTTGCCTATGAAAGCACGATTTGGGGTCTATGTAGCTTATAAATATTATCTCTCTCTCTTTAAAAAGATCAAAAAAGTTCGCCCACAAAAAATCATGGAAGAGCGGATCAGAATACCTGACTATGGCAAGGTTTTTATTTTGGCCAAAGCGGGTATCCGTAGTCAGTTGAATTTACTATAGCCTCACAAAGCAGGAAGACTTATTTTTAGTGTATGGAACAGGTGATACTGGTTAACGAGCAGGATATTGAACTGGGCGTTATGGAAAAAATGGAAGCACATGAAAAAGCTTTGCTACATCGTGCCTTCAGTGTTTTCATTTTTAATGACCGTCATGAGCTGCTCTTACAACAAAGAGCCATCAGTAAATACCATAGCGGAGGACTCTGGACCAACACCTGTTGCAGCCATCCTCGTCCGGGTGAAGCAGTTGCCGATGCTGCTTTGCGTCGACTAAAAGAAGAAATGGGTTTTGAAACAGCACTTTCCAAAGCATTTGACTTTACTTACAAAGCCCCTTTTAGCAATGGGTTAACGGAGCATGAATTTGACCATGTATTTGTGGGTACCTATATCGGAACCATTGAGCCCAATGCTGATGAAGTTGAAAACTATGCGTATTACTCGTTAGCAGCGATCGAAGAAATGTTGCAAAAGAATCCTGATGACTTCACTGTTTGGTTTCATATTGCATTTCCAAAAGTGCGTGATTGGTACCTGAAACAACAAAACAATTGATCATGGATAAGTCTTCTCATGCAATTGTAATTGGTGCGGGTATTGCAGGGATGGCTGCGGCTATCAGATTGGCAGTTCAGGGCTATGCAGTAAATGTATATGAGCAGTCTGATCAACCCGGGGGTAAGTTGGGATACTTTGAAACAAAGGGATATCATTTTGATACGGGCCCAAGTTTATTTACGCAGCCTGCCAATATTGAAGAGTTGTTTGAACTAGCAGGCGAACCCATCGCAAATTATTTTCGTTATAGAAAGATGGATCATTCATGTCATTACTTTTATGAAGATGGCACCATGGTTCGCGCGGCAGCCGATACAGATGCTTTCGCCGCGGAATTGCAACAAAAAACAGGAGAGCCTGCACATCATTTAAAACACTATTTAAATAATTCTGCCAAACTATATGATGGGGTTGCGAATGTTTTTTTGAATCATTCGCTTCATAAAAGAAAGACTTTGGTCAAGGCGAATATTGGAAAAGCCATTAAAACCGTTCGAATATCACACCTGATGAAAAGTATGCATCAAGTGAATCAACAAAGTTTTCAGAGTGAAAAAGTAGTACAGCTATTCAATCGGTATGCTACTTATAATGGCAGTAACCCCTATAAAGCACCTGGAATGTTGAGTTTGATCCCGCATTTGGAGCATAATGAAGGCACATTTTACCCGGAAGGAGGAATGATCAGTATCACTAAAGCATTACACCAATTGGCAATCAAAAAAGGAGTGGCCTTTCATTTCAAGCAACCGGTTGAAAGAATTATTCGCCACAATAATCAAGCGATTGGCGTGGTAGTGGCAGGAAAAAATATTCTGTCTGATATAGTTGTAAGTAATGTAGATGTATATTTCACGTATTTGCGATTATTGAATGATCCTGAGAAAGCTAAGAAAATTTTAAAGCAGGAAAGAAGTAGTAGTGCGCTGATTTTTTACTGGGGTGTGCATAAAACATTTCCATCACTAGGATTACACAATATTTTCTTCAGCAATCAATATCAACAAGAATTTGATCATTTATTTCGACTCAAGAAAGCCTACAATGATCCTACTGTGTATATTAATATCACTTCTAAATGTGAACCAGGTAAGCAGGCCCCCGATGGAAAAGAGAATTGGTTTGTTATGGTGAATGTTCCGGCTAATGTGGGACAAGACTGGTCACAATTGAAGACTATATATAGAAAAGCAGTCATTGACAAATTGAACCGGATGTTACAAGTTGATATTGAATCATTGATTGAAACGGAAGATGTATTAGACCCTGTTTTGATTGAAACGAAAACGGGTTCTTATCAGGGTTCATTGTACGGAACGAGTTCGAATTCCAGAATGGCGGCTTTTTTGCGCCATCCGAATTTTTCAAGACAAATTGAAGGACTGTATTTTGTGGGGGGAAGCGTTCATCCGGGTGGTGGTATACCTTTGTGTTTGAAGAGTGCTAAGATCATGAGTGCGATTGTACAAGAAGATGCACGAAAAAGAAAAAGACATTGAGCAAGTATAAACTGACCATATCGACTTTTTTGGCCATTCTGTTTCATGTGAGTGGACTGATTGGCATGTTATATACCGATCACAAAGATTGGTTCATTGCCAATACACCTTTGAATTTGATTTTGATGGCAGCCTTGTTGGTCTGGAATCAACCCAAACCCAACAAAGCTTTTTTACTTTTTTTATTGGCTGCATTTCTTACAGGCATGGGTTCTGAAATGATTGGGGTAAATACGGGTAAATTGTTTGGCTGTTATCATTACGGACAAGTACTCGGTCCACATTTCAATGGCGTGCCTTGGTTGATTGGGGTGAATTGGTTTGTGATTGTTTACTGTTCCGGTGTAATCATGCAGAAAGCTATTGACTGGATGAGTTTGAAATATGAGGAGTCTGGCGGACGTTTATCCAAGCGCATGGTCACTATTTCATTGGTTCTTGATGGAGCTTTGTTAACCGTTTTTTTTGACTGGGTAATGGAGCCTGTAGCTGTGAAATTGGGATTTTGGCAATGGGAAGGAGGGGTAATTCCCTTTTTTAATTATCTCTGTTGGTTTCTTATCAGTGCTGCATTATTGTTGCTTTTCCGCTACCTGAGGTTCGATAAGACCAACCATTTTGCGGTACATTTGTTTATAATACAGCTTCTGTTTTTCTTAACACTCAGATGGCATTTGTAATATGTTATACGTATTGATCACACTCGCTACTTTTTGTATCATGGAAGGCATTACCTGGCTTACCCACCGGTATGTAATGCATGGATTTTTATGGTATTTGCATGAAGACCATCATCAGAAAGGACCGGGTTTTTTTGAGAAGAACGATGCTTTTTTTATCATTTTTGCGATACCCAGTTGGCTATGTATCATGTTAGGAAGTATGAATGAAGTTTATTGGGTAGTGAGTATTGGTGCGGGTATCGCCATGTATGGGTTTGCTTATTTTCTGGTACATGAAATCATCATACACCAGCGTATTAAATTGTTTACAAGAAGTAACAATAAATACATCAAAGCCATACGTTGGGCACATAAAATGCATCACAAACATTTAGACAAACATGAAGGAGAAAGTTTTGGTATGCTCATTGTTGCTAAAAAATACTGGGATAAGGTTCGAAAAGATGAAATGATGCAAAAGCAATAATTTCACCATTCACAATTGACCATTCACTACTGACTACTCACTATCACTATATCATCTCCGGTTCAGGTCTTGCGGGTATGAGTCTGCTCATGCGCATGATGCAAGATCCTTTTTTTGATGACAAACAAATATTGGTTGTAGATAAAGCGCCAAAACAGCAAAACGACAGAACCTGGTGTTTTTGGGAAAAAGAAAAAGGGCTTTTCGAATCAATCGTACATCATCAATGGCAACAGTTAGATTTCTTTTCAAGTGATTATTCAGCCACATTAGGCATCGATCCATATCGGTATAAAATGATACGGGGCATTGATTTTTATCAGTATGTGTTACAAAAGGCAGCCAATAAAAGTAATGTCCATTTTCATTATGAGGAAGTACTGGGAGTTGGGAATGAAAATAATAAAGCCGTATTGACATTGGCTTCAGGAACGCTAACCGCTGACTATATTTTCAATAGCATTCTGTTCCGGGAACCAAAAATTACAGCCGGACAATATATGTTGCTCCAGCATTTTAAAGGATGGGTGATCGAAACACATACGCCTGTTTTCGATTCTTCCAAAGCTACTTTCATGGATTTTCGAGTGTCGCAGAAAGAAGGAACTACATTCATGTATGTATTACCCATAGCAGCGAACAAGGCATTGGTAGAATACACTTTATTTACAGAAAAATTATTACCACAAGAGAAGTATTTCGAAGAACTGGTTCAATACCTTTCCGCGTATCTGGGTATCAACACATTTACCATTGAACACGAAGAATTTGGAATTATCCCCATGACCAATCATATTTTCCCTTCAGTTGAAGGTAAAGTCATTTATATTGGAATTGCAGGTGGACAAGCCAAAGGAAGCAGCGGATATGCATTCCAGTTCATACAAAAACGAACGGCAAGTGTAGTGGATACTTTAAAAAACAATCGTGTTCCTAAGGCTGATAATAGTGTTACTGAAAAAAAATTTCGCTTGTACGATAGTGTATTATTGAATGTATTACACCATAAAAAGCTCAATGGTGACCAGATATTTGCTGCAATCTTCCAAAAGAATCCGCCTCAGCGCGTGCTTCGTTTTTTAGATAATGAAACCAGTGTATGGGATGACCTGCATATCATGAATAGTGTACCCACGGGCATCTTTCTTAAAGCTGCTTTTCAAGAGATATTCAGGTAGTTAAAATTGTTTCAGTTATTTTTGCCATCATCCATCGCCTATTTGCTATGAATTTTGGCCTCGTAGTATCCGCCACGGCGGAGATAGTATAATCCCCACAATACTGTGGGGGTGAAGCTCAAACTACAGATTTAGCAAAGTTCTTTTACTGGTTGATGTGATAACATGGCCTCGTAGTACAATGGATAGTATAAGAGTTTCCGAAGCTCCAGATCCAGGTTCGATTCCTGGCGAGGCCACAAGGGTAAGAAACAAGAAAGAAGAAACAAGGATTAATAATTTAATTGTATTGGAGAGTTTCCGAAGCTCCAGATCCAGGTTCTCTGCCGCGGCGGATGGCGAGGCCACAAGGGTAAGAAACAAGAAAGAAGAAACAAGGATTAATAATTTAATTGTATTGGAGAGTTTCCGAAGCTCCAGATCCAGGTTCTCTGCCGCGGCGGATGGCGAGGCCACAAGGGTAAGAAACAAGAAAGAAGAAACAAGGATTAATAATTTAATTGTATTGGAGAGTTTCCGAAGCTCCAGATCCAGGTTCTCTGCCGCGGCGGATGGCGAGGCCACAAGGGTAAGAAACAAGAAAGAAGAAACAAGAATCAATAACTTAATTACAATGGTGAGTTTAGTTCTTAGTAGGGTTAGGAATAGAACGCTGATTTTCATGATTGGTTATGATTTTTAGAACTTATTAGCGTCAATCATAAAAAATCATAATAATCAGCGTTCCATTATACGATTCAAACAGGTATCACTGTGAAATAACTTTTGAAAAGTTTCAAATTTTCCAAAAGTTCAACTCATCGTTATTCATGCGGTAATCCCTTCAATCCAAAATACTTCCCTTTTGATGTCTCAATGACCGTTTTAATTTTCATGAAATTACTTTCTGTCGGTGTCAGATTGACAAACTTTCCCACGATTCTTCTGTGTTTATAAATGATGATCGTATTCTCTGCATTTGGATCAACCTTGTTTAAATACATTTCTGTTTCTTGATCATTCATGGATGGAACATAGGTGAGTGCTGTTCTATGTAATTTCAATTCTTTCCCAAGAGCCTCTAACAATTGCTGTCTGTCTGCAGCATTATAGTTTCTTTCATCGCCATACACAAAATAGGCTTTTAATGAATCCTTATACTGCTCTGCACTTTGTTCCAGAAACCTGAGCCACTGCTTAATGGATGGCCAATTTGGTTTATTACCGGTATAAAATAGGATGCCATGATAACGTCCGTATTTACAAACCGGACAAGCCCTGCTTCCCTTATCGGGCCCATAAGCATGATAAGGGATAAAGGAAGGTTGGTCTTGTCCAATAGAAAGTCCGGATTCCTTGGGTAATTCTTTTGTAGCAGGATGATTGGGAATATTGAGTCCAAGTATGATATCATGTTCTGCTACCTGCACTTTCCCATGCAGCAGTACACGAAGTATGCCATTGCCGCCTCTTTCCTCTGCTGGATATTTTTTTAAATGCTTGATCAATAATGGGTCTTCATCAAAAACAAGATCATCAACATAATAAGGGTTAGCAATTGTTGGTTCTTTGATCAAAAGATGAATATGAGCCGGGATATCTTCTTTCGGATAAGGTGCAGGTCTTAATGTATGAATCATGTAATTCCCATTACTGTCAGACTTCACCCAGCCGCGTAAATAACCGTGTTGTGCTGCTTTGCTATGGCTACTGGGTTTACTGCTATACAAACCTTTGGCATCCGTATGCCAATAATAGATGAGGATATTGGGCGCAGGCGTTTTTCCATCCGACTGAAACACCCTTCCTGTGACTATTAGTTTTTGGGTATTTTCATACCAACCGGCACTGGTATCTGAAGACCTAATCTTATCTGGTATTCCTTCAAACATCAGTTCGCAGGTTTCACAATTACCCCCTACAGGGGCTTTGTCTTTTTTTTGATGGGTAGGTTGTGCTTCACAGGACGAGAATGCCAATAAGCAGATGATTGTGAGAGAAGAAAGATAGTTGGACATCATGAATTTTTGCTACAAAATTCCTGTTAGTGCTTTCGCCCAACAAATGGGATGTTATAAGATGAGTTTATATTGTGGTATCCTGAGTAACGGAACCCATTACCCGTTTAAAATCAGACGCATAATTTCTACTTAGACGCAACAATGCTTGGTCTTTTAACACAATATCATAATCGCCATTTTGTCTTGAGCGAAAAGAAGTGATCTGTTGGGTGTTTACAATGGTGGATTTATGGATCCGTACAAACTGATCAGGCTGTAGTTCCTCTTGTATCTTTCCAAGTGTAGTTTTATGCAAGTATTTTCTGGATGGGGTATGTATCACCACGTAAGGCGGGCTTGATTGAATATGCTGTATTTCTTGTTTGGTAACCAAAATTTTTTGATGACCTTCTTGTACAATTAGGATAGGACTATATAAGGGTTTATCAGATAGAACTTTATCAATAGGTGCTGATGGCTGAATGATGGTTTCTTGAGGTTTTGAGAACTTGAAAAAGAATGGAAGTCCATATAATAATAAGAGCGAATACCCATTTTCTGAAAAACTGAATCCAATGCCTTTCCAAAAGATGAATCTTTGTTCATAAAAAATGCTAGAGATCAAATCAATCCATACAGCACTTATAAATAGGTGAGTCCCAACCATGAAAAAATAGAGCAAAAGTTGATGCTTGAAAGGTAATGACTCTTTTTGCAGTATTTTATTTTGAAGTATACAAAACGGAATAAACCACCACCAAAAACTGCTGAATAAAAAAGATTCTGAAAAATAGTAAGCCGAATCAGTAACAACTGTTTGGCTAAAGTCTTTTACAAGTGTAAAAAGGAACCCGACCGAAACAAGTATGATGGCTAAAGAATGAGATGAAATTTTTTGATGAAACTTAAGTTCCATAGCTGATACTTTAATATCTCATTTAAAAGTAAGTAGTTTTTAAAAATTATTACTAGGAGGGATGTTAATTCTTCAGTAAGGTTAAAAATGGGACGCAGATTGTTATGATTAGTTATGATTTTATAAGACTTTATCTGCGTAAATCATAACTAATCATAACAATCTGCGTCCCATTATACGATTCAATAAAAATCACTGTACCCAATAATCCACCACTGTTACTTTTTCAAGTAACCCCTGTAACAGTTTGGTGAAAGCTACATGAGCAGGGTGAACCAGGTAATCGTCACGATCTTTTTCACTGGAAAACGTGAGTATGAAACAATGGGTAAGACCATTGTTGAGTTTCTCAGGGCTATTATTCTCACCCCATTCAAATTTTTTGATGGTTTTTATTTGATTGGATAATTCTTTAAATGCACGAACCACTTTATGAATAGCAGCAGAATCTGCTTTTGCTGTCCAGCCGAATAGTACTACATGACGGAGTTCTTTGGTATTGTTTTGGGATTTACAGTTAATAGAAACGAATACAAGTAATACCCAACAAATTATCATCTTTTTCATACACAAATTATTGACGGCCCATAGCTCAAGGCTCGAAGCTCATAGCTAATTCATCGAATGCACCATCGCCAAACTTTCTCTTGCCATTTGACTATTGTATTCAAACGTAAGCTGTTTGTGATTGATGGTATCTACAATGGTACCAATAAAACAGAGTCCGGCAGTGAAAAGGTATAATAAACCCATTCCATTTTGTCGAATCATAAATCTTTGCACACCAGCTACTAGTACAAAACCAAGGATACAGCCGAGAAGTATCTGATCGGTTTTTCTTCTTTTACCATTATAAACGGCAATGAAGTTCTGCAGTCTTTCCGGTGAGAGGTCGGCAGTGAGATTTTGTAAATACACCAGCTCTTCGCCTTCAAGAGCGGGGATCAGATTGTACAGGTTGGGTTTCATGTTGTTTGCGTAAAGGTTGTATGAGTTGCTTTATCCTTATAAATATAATGATTACTGCTAAAATTCCCAATGGATGATGATGAAAGGAAGCCCGGAAACGAAAATGTAAGGCATCATGAATAGCATGTCCAATACCACAACCCGGACATTTACCCAGTCCCAACAGCTGCGACGGGCATAGTGATTTTGCCCCTTCAGTATCAGGTAAAAAGAACAATAAGACCAATGCACTGATCCAGAAAATGAGTTCGATATGTTTGCGGATGTATCGGATAGTTTGAAGTTCGGATTACTTTCCGAAAGCAGCAATATTGCTACTAAAGATTTTCACCGCTATGGCCAGCAGAATTACGCCAAAGAATTTACGAACTGCCAATAAACCGGCTTGTCCAAGTGCGCGTTCTATGACTTTCAAAGACTTTAAAACAATATAAACCACCACCAAATTGATCAGAATACCACTGAGGATATACAATTCCTCATAGTTAGCTTTTAAAGACATAACGGTGGTGAGTGTACCGCTACCTGCAATAATGGGGAAAGCAATCGGTACCACCGATCCTGATTTGGCATCTTTATCTCCTTTAAAAATTTCATGTCCTAACACCATTTCCAATCCTAATAAAAAAATCACAACAGAACCCCCTACTGCAAATGATCGAATATCCAATCCTAGAATTTTTAAAAAAGCTTCTCCTGCAAACAAGAAAAGTATCATTAAAGCTCCTGAAATTAAAGTGGCTTGTGTAGAACGTATGCCACCCATCTTTTCTTTCAAAGAGATCAACAAAGGAATCGATCCTACAATATCAATCACCGCAAACAAAGTAAATGTAATGGTCAGCAGATGGTCGAGTTGGAAGGTCATGGTGGTGGAAGTTTAGACTAAGGTAATATAAAGTGAGAAGTCAAAATTCAAAAAGTGAAAGGCGAAAAGTGAAAGGTGAGAAGAGCTTGCGAAAACAGCATCTGCCATTTCATATCTCCGTGCCACTCTGTGCCGAACTCTGTGTGTCTCTGCAGTTTTTTGCCACGGAGGTAAAGAAGTTCGGCACAGAGTGGCGAGGAGGAAGAATGTTGATTATCATCAATTTAGTTTTCACGTTTGACCTTTCACCTTTCACTTCTCAAAACCTAAACACATGATTCCTCACCAACTTATATTCAAACTGTAAGGCTTCAAGACAATTTTTGCAGAGACAATCCGTGTATTTACTCTCAATGTAAACACGTTCCTCATAACTGAGTTTGGGTGCGCTACACTGACAAGCAGGAATATTACCCACTTTACACTCAAATGTCTTGCTGCAACGCGGACAATGTTTGATCTCGTGTTTGTATGTCATGGGAGAAGAATTAAAAATGCAAAAGTCAAAAGTGATAATAGCTGATAGTCCATAGTCTATGGCATATAGTAGGGTAAATTATCTACTTAGTTATCATGTCCCCTTACACCTTTCACTTTTGACTTTTGACTTTTCACTTTTGATTTATCACCAATTAAACGTCACCCCGGCATTAAACAAAAATGGGATGGCATTGAATCCGCGTGCATCAAAGAATTTTTTGCCTGTGATATTCTGCGCATCAGCAAAGAAGCGAACGCTGTTGTTCAGTACGTAATCAGCTGAAGCGCCGAGAATAAAATAAGATGGTAATGAAACATCTGCTCTTCTGAATCCGCCAATATCAAAACGTTGACTTACATATTTACCGGTAACAGCTACATTCAATCCCTTGCACAGATCTACATTGGCGCTGATATTGAAATGATGTTTGGGTCTGCGTAAGAGATAATCATAAGTAACTGTGTCTTTGGTGGTCAAACGGTTTTGGGTTAGTTCTTCACTCAACAACAAAGTATAGTTGGCAGTAATACCTGCTTTTTTACCCAGTCTGGCATTCATTTCCCATTCCAAACCATTCACAATCTGTTTTACATAATTGAAATAGTTGAACGTGATATAGTTGTAGTCAATACCATTATTGATCTTTCTATTAAAATAGACTAGTCGAGTACTGAGTTGTTTGTTTTGATAGCTAAGACCTGCTTCATAGTTGACAGATTTTTCTGCTTTCAAATTGGCATTCAAGCTCAACTGGTATAATGAAGGCGTTTTGAATCCACTCGAAATACTACCGAACACCCGAACAGCATCATTGATGCTATAAGAAGGATTGAAAGTATAAGTAGCATTATTGCCATAACGTGAATGATCATTATAACGTCCACCTAATTCGATATTCAGTTTCTTATCAGCACTACTATAGATCAATGAACCATACAAGGCAGTTTGTGACATAGAGGTATCACGAAACCTGCTTCTGAATGGACCAAATGAGCTGATGGCAAAAAAGTCTTGATTGTACGAACCATAGCGATAATCAATGCCTGTGAGCAATGTCAAGCCAGCTCCTAATTTCACTGAACTATATAATTCGGCAAACTGAGAAATGGCATTATAACTATTGTCTTCAAAAATGGTACTGGTTTTATGTGCGCTATCGTTTCTGTAATTACGTCCCAGTTCGCTGTATTGATAGTTTCCGGTTAATGCAACAGCACCTTTCTTGTATTGAAATCCGGTACCGGCGATCAGTGATGTATTATTGATGTTGTAGTCGCGATCATCATTGAATACTCCTGCATCAATTCCTGCTTTGTATTGGCTATACATCACAAAGGTTTTCAACATTAGGTGGGTATTCGCCTGGTACATCAATTGGGCGTTGGCAACCGAACCATCATATTTGTCTTTATCGTAATTGCGAATACCTGTACTGTCATAGGCAGATGAAAACCCATTGGTAAACAAACGTGCATAACGAGCCGTGTAGGTGAATTTATTTTTTTTACCATACAGCTGGATATTATTACGGGAAGTACCAAGATTACCCTGACTCACAGTAGCTTTTACATTGAATGCTTTTTGGGCATCTTTTTTCACAGTGATGATGTTTACTACCCCAGCAATAGCATCGCTGCCATATAATGTAGATTGAGCTCCTCTGCACACTTCAATTCTTTCTACATCATTGATGGAAAAAAGATTAAGGTCAAAATCTGTAGTAATGGTAGAAGGATCATTCAATGGAATACCATCCATCATGATCAATGTACGACCCGGAGAAGCCCCCCGCATGTACACAGTTTGAACGCTACCAATATTGTTGAAAGCGCCATTGATGGTAATACCGGCTTGTTCATTGAGTAACTGGGAAATGGTCTTACCACCGCTTTTTTCGATTTGTGCTTTGGTGATCACGGAGATCACTTTGCCGGTAGTACTTTGCTTCTGTTCAATTTTGTTGGCAGTTACCACTACTTCATCAAGGGTAACAGTGTCTTTTTGTGCAAATACCTGAGTGCCAGACAGCAGGCATGCAAGGAGCGTAATTGTTTTGCTCATTGTTGTTTGTTAAAAGGTTGAACAATGAGCTTTCAGGAAATTTTAAAAAACGGAGAAACATAAATAGCCGCTGCAGACAGCATTTACATTCCATGCTTTTCACCCGAAAGCCGTGAATGAACGTTTGTGTCTGGCAGGTCTTCTGGCTTGTTCTCTGTCATTGAACCTTCCCATCCCGATTGCATCGGGACAGTGGTTAGTAGAAATGACAGCGATGAGAGAGCAAATGGCTAATGGGTCATGGCAAATATTCTATAAGCTATGATCTATTAGCTATAAGCAAATCACCCAAGAACTTACAGCTACGGGGATAGCGCCGGAATCACACCGGACTTCCCTTTTAATCCCGCATATAGCGAGAACCAAATACGACAGCAAAAGTAGGGGCTACTGTGTTTTCTGAAAATTAAGTTTTACACGGTAGGGGGAAAAGTGGGGTAGTCCATGGTTCATAGCGTATGGTTGATGGCAAATAGTTCATGGAAAATAGCCTATGGCCAATAGGAAACAGACTATAAAGATTATTATTCGTCCCAAAACGTTTTTTTCTACTATTCGCTATAACCTATCAGCCATAAGCTATGGACTATTCGCCATGACCCATTCGCCATGAACTATCAGCCATAAGCTATGGATCATTGACCATAACCCATCTTTCCTTACATTTAACACCATATCAATTCATTATGCAGGGAAACCAAAAACTTAATTTGTTTAGTTTCACCATGATCGTTGTGGGTCTGGTGATCGGTATGGGGATTTTTAGAACGGCGGCTACCAGTGCCAAAGATGCTATTGAACCCTCTGTTTATTTTACGGCTTGGATATTGGGCGGATTTGTAGCCCTGTGCGGAGCACTGACATATGCGGAGATCGGGAGTCGATATCCGGTGACGGGAGGATATTATAAAGTGTTTTCTTATGCATATCATCCCAGTATTGCTTTTGCTATCAATTGTATCATTCTCATCAGTAATGCGGCAAGTTTAAGTGCGGTGGCATTGATTGGTAGTGGATATATCACAAAATTGTTTCCGGGGTATAATTGGACAGATATTCACAAAGCATTGATCAGTTGTGTAGCCATTATTTTCTTCTATGGTATCAACTTGATGGGACTACGCATGAGTTCACGAGCGCAGAATATTTTGATGTTGATCAAAATTGGGATGATCGTAGTGTTGATCCTTGCGCTTTTCTTTCCGCATGATTATGCAACTAGTGTAGCTGCAACCACTGTGTTACCCGAAACAGCTGTTCCATCCATGAGTTGGATACAGAGTTTAGGGATCAGTTTGATTGCTGTTTCTTTTACTTATGGCGGTTACCAGCAGACCATCAATTTTGGGAATGAAGTGAATCAGCCTGCAAAAAATATTCCGCGAGGTATCTTCATCGGTATTGCTATCATTATTGGATTGTACCTGCTGGTGAATCTTAGTTATTATACCATTGTAGGATTTGATCAAATGAAAGGGGAAAGAGAGATCGCCTATGTGGTTATGGAAAAAACATTTGGCACCCGAGGTGCGGATATTTTTTCTTTCTTTTTATTCTTTGGAGTATTGGCTTATGTAAATGCACTGTTGATGAGTAATCCGCGGGTGATGTACGCAATGAGTCAGGAAAGAACATTGCCGGCATTCTTTTCAAAACAGAATCCGAAGAATCAGGTTTTCACAATTTCACTGACTGTATTCGCAGCAATGTGTATTGTAATTCTATTCTTTGCACAAACTTTTGATAAGATACTCAACTTCACTATTTTCTTAGATTGTTTTGGTATGGTTGCCTCCAGTGCTACCATTTTTATTCTTCGTAGGCGAACCAAACATCTGGATGGCACAGGTATCTTTAAGATGAAGTTATATCCTCTGCTGCCATTGATTTTTATGAGTGCTTATTTATTTGTAGGCGTCAGTATCGCTATGCAAACACCGGATACAGCTTTGGTAGGATTGGCAGTACTTGCCGGCTTCATGCTCATCTATTTCCTCACTTCAAAATTCAGAACTACCACACCTGAACAACAAGTATAAAGTCATGGATATTTCATACATATTGAATGAATTGGGAGAAGACCGAGATGAATATTTTCGCGCGGTATCACCCCCAATTGTACAAACCAGCAATTTTGCTTTCAAAACAGTAGCTGATCTTCGAAAAGCATTTGAGAATGAATATGGCGGATGGTTGTATAGTCGGGGTCTGAATCCAACCGTAGAGATTTTGAGAAAAAAACTAGCGGCATTGGATGGTGCAGAAGATTGTTTGGTTTTCAACAGTGGCGCTGCTGCCATTTTTGCATCAGTACTGGCAAATGTGAAAACTGGTGATCATATTATTAGCGTTAAAGATCCATATACCTGGGCCAGGAAAATGTTCGATGAAATTCTTCCTCGTTTTGGTGTAACAGTTACCTATATCGACGGACGTTCCATCGTCAATTTCGAAAATGCCATTCAGTCCAATACCACAGTTATCTATTTAGAATCACCCAATAGCTGGATGTTTGACCTACAAGATTTGTCTGCGATAGCTCAACTGGCCAGATCAAAAAATATTGTAACCATTTGTGATAATAGTTTTTGTACGCCCCTGTATCAAAAACCTTATGAAATGGGGATTGATTTGGTATTGCAGTCTGCTACGAAGTATATCAGTGGACATAGTGATGTGGTAGCAGGGGTGTTGAGTGGCAGCAGAAAGCAAATAGAACGTATCTTTAATAGTGAATACAATAATATAGGATCCGGTATCCAACCTTTTAATGCCTGGTTATTGATCAGAGGACTCAGAACATTACCTGCAAGATTGGAGCGGATCACTCGAACCACCCAAACAGTAATCGACTTCCTATTATCACATCCGCGTGTTGAAGAGGTGATTTTTCCATTGCATCCTTCTTTCCCTCAATATGAGCTGGCACAACGCCAGATGAATGGAGGATGTGGGTTATTGACATTCACCATCAAAACCCAATCCTGTGAAACCATCGAGAAATTCTGTAACAGTCTGAAGCACATATTGATGGCTGTGAGTTGGGGTGGACATGAGTCCCTGATCATTCCAAAGTGTGCAGGACTGCAGCGGGCAGACTTCAATGCAGGGCTGGCATTGCACCGAAGTCTCCGTTTGTATGTGGGATTGGAGGAGCCGGATTATATCATTGCCGATCTAGAACAGGCATTTGATGTAATAAAGGACCTTTCATAACAATTTATTAACGGAAACGAGTGACTTAGCCCCGCCCATCAGAAATTTATCAATCTGCTAGGGAAACTATTATTTTTGTTATATATGAAGAAGCTATTGATCCTTCTTGGATGTGGTATTTTTTTACAAGTACATGCACAGACAACCAATGAAAAATGGGATCTGCGTAAATGTGTGGATTATGCTACACAGAATAATATTTCTGTAAAACAGGCAGATATTCAAGCGCGTATCAGTGCACTACAGGCACGTCAGGCAAAATTGAGCCAATACCCTTCCTTGAATATGAACTCAGGAACGGGTGTTCGTTTTGGTAGATCCATCGATCCTACTACCAACCAGTTCTCTACCAGTCAATTCCTGTATCAGAACTTCGGCATCAACGCAGGTCTTCAATTGTATAACAATGGAAGTCTGCGTTATACATTGCAAGCTGCAGACTTCAATGCAAAAGCAGCATTGGCAGAGGTAGAAAGGGCAGCCAATGATGTATCACTGAATGTGGCTAATTTTTATTTGCAAGTATTGGCATCGAGAGAGCAAGTGAAGATTACACAGGTACAGATCGCACAATCGCAATCGCAGTTGGATATTACTAAGAAAAGAGTAGAAGCAGGTGTTTTACCGGAATTAAATCAGGCTGAAATAGAAGCACAGTTAGCAAATGATAGCAGCAATTATGTCACAGCTGTTACCAATTATGAACTGAATATTTTAAACCTGAAAGGACTACTCAATCTCGATCCGGCTATCGCTTTTGAAATCGATACCCCTCCGGTAGAAAGTATTCCGATTGAAAGCTTTGGTGATTTACAACCGGAACTGGTATATCAATTGGCGATGACCACTCAGCCCTTACAAAAAGCGAATGATTTCAGAATCAAAGCAGCACAGAAATCAGTACTGGCGGCAAAGGGACAAATGTATCCTACACTGAGTTTTGGTGGGAACCTGGCCAGCAATTTTTCCAATTCTTTTAGAAGTACAACGGGCTTTACGTTCTTAGGATACCGTCCCATCACCGGTGCCGAACCTAAAGTAACCGTGAGTAATGTTGATTATTATGTTCAAGAGCCACTCTATCGGTTCAATCAACAGAGCAGAAGTTTTGGAGGTTTATGGGATGGATGGGCGAATCAAATCAGTAACAACTTTGGACAAAACGTGGGCATCAACTTGTCTGTTCCCATTTTTAACAGTGGACAGAGCAGAAATGCCTATCAGCGTTCCAAGCTGGATCTAAGAAATGTAGAGTTACAGAAAACCCAAGCCGATCTTAAACTGAAGCAAGATATTTATACAGCTTATAATAACGCCACTGCATCATTGCAAAAATTCAATGCAGGTAAGAAAGCAGTAGAGAATGCACAAAAGGCATACGATTTTGCTTTGAAGCGTTATGAGGTAGGATTATTAGGTTCATTGGAATTGATCACCAACCAGAATAATCTATTACGTGCCAAAGTACAGCAGTTGAGTAACCAGTATGAATATGTATTTAGAATGAAAGTATTGGAGTTTTATAAAGGTCAGGGTCTAAAACTGTAACCCAAGCATCAGTATCGCAGATTTAAAAGAAAATCATTATGAACAAGAAATTATTGTGGACCATCGTAGGGTTAGTGGTTGTTGTGGGTGCATTTATTGGACTGAAAAAAACAGGTGTCATTGGTAAAGATGAAGGACTGAACGTATCTGCAGAAAAAGCAGCACTCAGAACCATCATCGAAACAGTGAATGCCAGTGGTAAAGTCTACCCTGAAATTGAAGTGAAAGTGAGTCCGGATGTGAGTGGAGAGATCATTGAATTGAATGTAAATGAGGGTGACAGTGTTCGCAAAGGACAAGTACTGGCTCGTATCTATGCAGATATTTATTCTACCCAGCGTGATCAGTTTGCTGCTGGTGTTGAACAAGCAAAAGCACAATTGTCCAATTCCAACGCCAATATCCCCGGATTAAAAGCAATCTTGGATAATGCCAAAGCAGCTTTTGAACGTCAGAGAAAATTGTATACTGAGAAAGTAACTTCACGTCAGGAGTATGATCAGGCGGAACAAGCTTACAGAACAGCAGAAGCGAATTATAAAGCGGCAATTGAAGGACTAAAAGGAACGGAAGCCTCTATCATGGGTGCTGAAGCACAGTTGGAGAGGGCTAATAAAGATCTCTCCAGAACTACACTGGTAGCACCCATGGATGGCGTTATTAGTTTGTTAGCAGTAAAGAAGGGAGAAAGAGTAGTAGGAACCGCGCAAATGGCAGGAACAGAAATGATGCGTGTAGCAGATATGCGAAGCATTGAAATACGTGTTGATGTTGGTGAAAATGATATACCCAAAGTTAAACTGGGAGATACCGCATTGGTGGAAGTAGATGCTTATACCAATCGTAAATTCAAAGGGCTTGTATATAAAATTGCCAATCCGAATATACAGGCAACCACAACAGCAACCAGTACCGAAGTCACAAATTACAAAGTACATATCAGGTTGATTCCGGATAGTTATAAGGATATGATGATCCCGGGCAGGGCTTTCCCTTTTCGTCCGGGTATGAGTGCCAGTGCCGATATTCAAACCAATACCAAACAAAATGTACTGGCTGTTCCTCTCAATGCAGTAACCACGCGTGAGAAAAACAGTGATGAAAAAGAGGGTACTTCCAAACAAGTATCTTCAGAGGATAAACCCGGTATTGATGATGAGGCAGTAGAAGAAGTGGTTTTCATAGTTCAGAAAGATAATAAAGTGAAAAAGGTAAAAGTGAAAACCGCTATTCAGGATCTTAACTACATTGAAATCACAGACGGACTCAATGATGGAGATCAGGTGGTAACAGGTCCTTATAATACGGTGAGTAAGATCTTAAAAGATGGTAATCTGGTGAAAATTGTACCGAAGGATAAGCTTTTTGAAGATAAGAAAAAAGAATAGAGAGTGAGCAATAAGAAATAAGCAATAAGAAACAAGGAACAAGAAAGGCACAAGCGACAGGTGATTAAGAATAGGGACGACTTTAAATAGCTCCGGACTTTAGTCCGGAGTTTTTTTTAGGATAGTGATAATCGTTTGCAATGAACCATTTACCATTACCTATCCGCATCCCATCACAATTCCTATCTTCGTACCCGGAACAATTCTTTGATGCATGCGATATGGAATCATTGGTAGTGGAAGTTGGGCTACAGCATTGGCCAAAATTCTGACAGATAATGGGAACAATATTTATTGGTGGGTAAGGAATGCAGAAACCATCCAGTACATCGAAAAACGAAAACATAATCCACATTATCTTAGTGCTGCATATTTTAATCCATCTCAATTGGTGCTTAGTAGTCAACTGAAAGATGTAGTGAAAGCTGTAGATGCCTTGGTCATTGCAGTGCCTTCTGCTTTTGCAGAACAAGTGTTCGAACAATTACAACCGGAAGATCTAAAAGGGAAAAAAATTATTTCTGCTATTAAAGGTATTTTGCCTACTGATAATAGGTTATTGCACGAATACCTGTTTACTCATTTTCAGTTTCCGGTAGAAAATTATTTTGCTTTATTAGGACCTTGTCACGCAGAGGAAGTGGCGTCAGAGAAATTATCTTATCTCACTTTCTCGGGAAAAGATAGCACAACTACACAACAGATTGCTACTGACTTTGGAACAGAATATATCAATACGGTTGTCAATAACGATGTGGTAGGTGTTCAATATGCAGCTGTACTTAAAAATATTTATGCGTTGGGTGCGGGTATTGCACATGGATTGGAATATGGTGATAATTTTCTCAGTGTCTATATCGCTAATAGCGCCAATGAAATGGTTGCATTCTTACGCAAGTTGAACGAAAAAGAAGGAATTGAAACGGAGAAGGGACATAATTACGCGGCATCTGTTTATTTGGGAGACCTACTGGTAACTTGTTATTCTCTGTATAGCCGTAACCGTACTTTTGGAAATATGATCGGTAAAGGATATTCGGTAAAAGCAGCCCAATTAGAACTGAATATGGTGGCAGAAGGGTACAATGCTGCCAAATGTATTTACCGTACAAACCAGAGCGTCAAAGCCATAATGCCCATAGCTTCAGCCATTTATGAGATATTGTGGGAGCAGCATTCTGCCGCTGATGGATTTAAGAAAATAGAAGGTTTTTTGGTCTGACAAAAGCGGTAACTTTATTCCATGCCAGTTTCATTTACCTTATTAAGCCCCATGGTACTGCTGATATTGCTTGGTGCAGTGATCGGTATCCATCTTTTGAGGAAATTGTTGCGTCATGAATAATAGTCGCAAATCGTAAGCTGCAAGCTACAGGCTACAGGTTTCAAGTTGATTTTTCCAACTGTATAGGTTTTTCGCTCGGTTTTATAGTAATACTTATTCAAATTGCACGGTACTTCTGTGCTTTGAGATTTGGAAATTATGCTACAAAAAGATCTGCAGCAATACCATCTGCCAAAAATTTTCCTTGGGTTGTTAAAGTGATGTGCTGGTTTTTCAATTCTATATTTCGTTGTACTATATGAATTTGTGCTGCTTTCAAAATCGCCTGCTTTCTTTCTTCTCCCCATTTGCTTTCTAAGAGATTCAATGAGATACCTTCTATTGTTCTTAAGCTGGTCATCAGGTATTCATTGATTCTTTGAACAGCGGTTAGCGTTTCAGATTCAAAAGGAATGATTCCTTGTTGCAGACTGCTGATGTATAAAGGGTTATTGGAAATATTCCATTGTCTGGTTATATGACCATCAAAGGAATGAGCAGCGGGTCCTAATCCGAGGTAAGCTTTGCCTTGCCAATAGCTGCTGTTATGCTTACTCCTAAATCCGGGTTTGGCAAAATTGGATATTTCATAATGTTCAAAACCTGCATCCTGTAAAGATTCTGTGAGGATATTGAAATGCGTAGCCTGATGATCAGCATCCACTTCTTCTTTTGTTCCTTTACGTACCATAACATCCAGCGCCGTGTTGGGCTCTACTGTCAATGCGTAACAGGATAGATGCGGAATACCTAAAGTCAATGCCGTTTCAATATTCTGTTTCCAACGTTCATTGGAGAGCCCTGGTGTACCATAAATCAAATCGATGGTCAGGTTATAAAATCCGGCAGTCTGTGCCAGTTCAATACAGTGTTTTGCCTGTTCAGCATTGTGTGCACGATTCATCCATTGCAGGTCTTCTTCAAAAAAAGATTGAATACCGATACTCAATCTATTGATACCTGCTTGATGCCAATGATGCAATTTCTCTGTATCAATATCATCCGGATTGGCTTCCAGTGTTATTTCGGTATTGGGAGCAATCGTATAGTGTTCGCTCAGGGTATTAAGTAGCATCTCTAATTCTGAACCAGATAATAAAGAAGGAGTACCACCTCCAAAGTAAATGGTGTCAATAGGTTCCTGTAAAAATGTTTTTCTAAGTATAGCTTCCTTACAAATAGCCGCTACCAAATCAGACTTCAGTTGTAACTGTGTTGAAAAATGAAAATTGCAATAGTGACAAGCTTTCTTGCAAAAAGGAACATGAATGTAGATGCCGGGCATGATGCAAAGATAGGTGCTCGGGTGCTCGGGTAATCGGGTGATCGGGTGATCAGGTAATCGGGTTTTATTTTTTTCAGTAATAATAAGTGCTACAACCTAATCACCCGATTACCCGATTACCTGATAACCTGATAACCTGATCCCCCGATAACCCAATCCCCAACTTCCCTTATTTTTGCAACGATGAACCTGATGAAGCAACTTTCTTTACTGATTCTCACCTTATTGATACAGGTATTAGTGGTTGCACAGAGTGATACACCAGTGCGTAGTAACTCACTTCAACAAAGGGTTCGTTTGGATTCTGGTATACAAATACCAACTACTCCGGTAAAAAAAGATTCTTTATTCGCGGATACAGATTCTACTGTTCTTTCAAAGGATTCAACAACTGTTGACAGCCTGCAGTCACTTGTTCCGGTAATGGATGTGCAAAAGAATGATACCAGTACCTATGCTAAATACATGGTTCATCCTTATCTGCCCTTGTCTGCAAAACCCATGTTCATGATTTCCGATTTTAGGGAAACACGAACACTGGATGATCTGTTTTATTTGTTAATGGGCGTATTACTATTACTGGCTTTTATACGGTCTGCTTTTCCTCGCTACTTCAAGAACTTGTTTGTATTGTTTTTTCAAACTTCCCTCAGGCAAAAACAAACACGTGATCAGCTATTACAGGATAATCTGGGGTCTGTCTTTGTGAATCTTTTATTTATTGTGAGTACCAGCATTTATGGAGCACTCATTATCCGACACAGAGAATGGCTAGACTATCCTTTTTGGCATGTGATTTTTTTTGGGGCAGGCTTGTTGTCTATCGTGTATTTCGGAAAATTTCTTTTTTTACAGTTTGCAGGATGGGTATTCAATTCCCGGGAAGCAGCAATGAATTATACTTTCACTGTTTTTTTAGTCAATAAAGTATTAGGGATCAGTCTAGTTCCTTTTCTCTTTTTGATGGCATTTTCGGCGTCCACACTGCGTGAAGTGGCTTTTACGGTATCCGTAGGGTTAACCGGTTTATTGTTATTATATCGCTATGTTGTATCCTTTGCCAATATTAGGAACACATTGAAAGTGAATGCTTTACATTTTTTCCTATACCTTTGTGCGGTGGAGATATTGCCGCTATTGGTTTTATATAAACTGATGGCTGATTATATCGGCGGAAGGTTTTAATTTTGCAAAATCTCAGAAAGCAAGCATGGTAAAGAACGGATCCAAACAATCAGGAGCGACTAAAACCGCGAGAAGAATCCTGATCTCACAGCCTAGACCGGAGAGCGATAAATCGCCCTATTTTGATCTGGAGCGCAAGTACAAAGTAGAGTTGGTATTTCATCCCTTTATTAAGCTGGAGGGGATACCTGCTAAAGAATTCCGTAAACAGAAGATCGATATCATGCAATATTCTGCCGTGATATTCACCAGCAGAAATGCCATCGATCACTTTTTTCGTACTTGTGAAGAAATGAAACTAACCATCGGTCAGGATACCAAGTACTTCTGCATCACGGAAGCTGTGGCGCTTTACTTGCAAAAATTCATTTTATATCGCAAGCGAAAAGTTTTTTATGGTGCTGATGGTACCAATAAAAGCATGTTCGATGTGATTAATAAACATAAAGAGAATGAGAAGTTCCTTTATGTATGCAGTGAGAACCAGCAAGACAATGAAATCGTTACCTGGCTGAAATCCAATAACTGTGAGTTTCAGTTGGCATTCATGTACAGAACGATTAGTAATGATATCAAAGAAGTGATTGATGGAAAAGAATATGATGTGATCTGCTTCTTTACACCTAGTGGAGTTAAGAGTCTGTTTGATAACTTACCCGGTTTTAAACAAAATGGAACGGTCATCGGAGCTTTTGGAAACAATACCTCTAAAGCAGTAGAAGATGCAGGACTGAAATTGGAAATCAAAGTACCATCACCACAAAAACCTAGTATGGTATCAGCCTTGGATCAGTTCCTCGCTTCAACCGTATCCAAAAAATAATATTTCATCTAATATTTTTTAAACCCCTTGCATGGTCAAGGGGTTTTTTGTAGCATGCAGTATTGAATACTAAAGATTATTCTACATTCATCATTCAATATTTATATTCAATCCATGCCAACGGGTCATACACATACCAATCGATTGATTCACGAAACGAGTCCCTATCTTTTACAGCATGCACATAATCCGGTAAACTGGTATCCTTGGGGAGAAGAGGCTTTGGCTTTAGCGCGCAGTGAGCAAAAACCCATTCTGGTAAGTATTGGCTATGCAGCCTGCCATTGGTGTCATGTGATGGAAAGAGAAAGTTTTGAAGATGAAACAACTGCAGCATTGATGAATGAACATTTCATCAATATTAAAATCGACAGAGAAGAAAGACCCGATATCGATCATATTTATATGGATGCCGTTCAGGCTATGACAGGTAGTGGAGGATGGCCATTGAATGTTTTTCTCACACCTGATGCCAAACCTTTTTATGGGGGCACTTATTTTCCGCCTGTTCGCGCGCATAACAGACCCTCATGGAAAGAAGTATTGAGTGGATTACACAAAGCTTTTACAGAAAAAAGAGAAGAGATCGATGAACAGGCTGAAAAACTCACTGCACACCTTTTGAAATCCAATCAGTTTGGGATAGGATCTATAGCAACGGATGGATTATTCCATCAGGAAATGCTGGAAGACATCTGTAACCATATGCTCAAGCAGGCGGATACAGTATGGGGTGGTTTTGGAGCGGCACCTAAATTTCCACAAACAGCTACGATCCGTTATCTGTTGCGACATCATTATTTCCATCACCATCAAGCATCATTGACACAGGCATTATTAAGCATTGACAAAATGATCGATGGCGGTATTTATGACCAATTAGGTGGGGGCTTTGCCCGGTACAGTACTGATACCGAATGGTTGGCACCACACTTCGAAAAAATGTTGTACGATAATGCATTACTCGTAAGTACCATTTGTGAAGCGTATCAGTTAACCCATTCCCCTAAATATGCACGAGCCATTCGAGAGACACTAAACTTTGTACAACGAGAGTTGATGCATCCGGAAGAAGGTTTTTACAGTGCACTGGATGCAGATAGCGAAGGCGTAGAAGGTAAATTTTATACCTGGCAAAAAAATGAGATCGAAGCCCAATTGTCTGCAATAGATGCTGCTTTATGTTGTGAATATTACGGGGTAATAGAAGAAGGTAATTGGGAACATACCAATATCCTGCATGTACGTCAAGAGCCAGCCGTATTTGCGCAACAACATGGTATGAGTGAGGAGGGGTGGCTTGTAAAATTGGAGCAGATCAAATCAAGACTGCTCAATAAAAGGAGCGAAAGAATTCGTCCATCATTGGATGATAAACAGCTGTTAGGTTGGAATGCATTGATGAATATCGCTTTTTCGCAAGCGTATGCGGCATTGGGCGAAGAAGCTTATAAAGAGATATCGATTCGAAATATATCTTTTTTAGAAGACAAATTTTATGACCCGATCACCCAAACCTGGAAGCATACCTATAAGGCCGGAAAAGCGATGATCCCCGCTTTTCTGGATGATCTTGCTTATTTGATACAGGCGTATATCTTTTTGCAGGAGATCACGGGAGACGGTAGTTATCTATTAAAGGCCAAAATGGTATTGGAGCAGGTGAACCGCGAATTCGGAGAAGAAGAAACCGGGTATTATTTCTATACCAAAGAGGGACAAACAGATGTAATTGTTCGTAAAAAGGAAGTGTATGATGGTGCCACACCCAGCGGCAATGCCATCATGGCCTTCAATCTGCAATATTTAGGAAGGGTATTCGACCAAAAGAACTGGTTGCAAAGAATGCAACAAATGACAGGAAGTCTGTCACAAGCCATCGTTAAATACCCCACTTCTTTTGGCGTATGGGCTTTGGTGATACAGGGGGAAGTGATAGGCTGGAAAGAAGTGGCTTTGATGGGGGAAGGGGCTGGTCAATACCTCATTCAAGTGCTTGAAAAATATAGCCCTTATAAAATACTCCAATGTGGGGAAACTAAAACCGAGGATTTCCCGTTATTAGCAGGAAAAATGCCCAAAAATGGCGGGGTTTTATTGTATGTATGCCAGAATTTTACTTGTAGTGATTATACTACTGATAAAATAGTTGACTTTTTAGCAATTGTGTAACAAGAATTACGGTAATTTGCTCACTGACAGTGGCTTAAAAAGCCTCATTCAGTTAGTGAAAACAAAACTCAGACATTACTGAAATCATCTTTACCCGCCTTGTGAAATTATTGGTTTTAAAAGAGAAGCTGCATGTAAACTGCACTTCTGAACTTATATTTGTCACTGTCATAAATTAAGTTGAACAGATGAAAGGTTATTTAACTACTATTACCCTGGCCGTATTCACGCTAAGCCTCAGCTCATGCTTTCTGAATAAGGGCAAGAAGTCAAAAGGATTACCTGATGACGGTCAGTTGCATGGAGTAGCGCCAACGGCTAGACCCAGTATGGCAACACCGAGAAACATGGTATACATTCCACCGGGAACCTTTCATATGGGACCCAGTGATGAGGATATCAGTTTTAATTATACCAACAGGAATAGATCTATGTCTATTCCCGGTTTCTGGATGGATGCAACAGAAATCACCAATAACCAATATCGTCAGTTCGTAAACTGGGTACGCGATTCTTTATCTTTTAAGATTTTGTATGGTGGTGGTATCAATAAAGAAGATGATACTTCAGCAGTAGACTGGAAAAAAGTAGCCCAGATCAAATATGATAAAGCGACGATCGAAAAATTAAACGAGTTAAACCTGGCTCCAGACAATCGTTTATTTGGAAGAAATGAGATTGATCCTGGTAAGCTTAAATACAAAGTAGAATATTTCAATTTACCTGAAGCGGCCAAGCGCGAGAATGCAGATAGACCTAGAAAAGACTTCATCGTAAAGTATGATGAGAAAGTATATCCTGATACCCTTGTTTGGATCAGAGACTTCTCGTATTCTTATAATGAACCCATGACCAAGCGTTATTTCGCTCACCCTTCCTATGGTAATTATCCGGTGGTAGGCGTAACATGGAAACAAGCGGTTGCTTTCTGTCATTGGCGTACACATTATCAGAACTCATTCCTTGAGAAGAAAAAGTTTGCAGTAGATGGCGACTATCGTTTACCAAGTGAAGCAGAATGGGAATATGCAGCACGTGGTGGCAGAACCAATTCTATGTTCCCTTGGGGTAACTACTATTTAAGAAATAAAAAAGGTTGTTTGTTAGCCAACTTTAAGCCCGGTCGTGGTAACTATCCTGAAGATGGTGGTTTCTATACTGTAAAGGCTGATGCTTATTGGGCAAATGATTACGGCTTGTACAATATGTCTGGAAACGTAGCTGAATGGACTGGCTCTTATTTCTATGAAGGCTCATACAATTTCATGTCTGATTTAAGTCCGGATGTACGCATTGAAGCAACCGATTCAGATTTACCTCGTATGAAGCGTAAAGTGGTACGTGGCGGTAGCTGGAAAGATATTGCTTACTACCTCCAGGTAAGTACCCGTAACTATGAATATCAGGATACTGCCAAATCATACATCGGTTTTCGTTGTGTGATTGATTTGGCTCCTAAATCAAAAAAATAAAAATCCGTCCCGAACATCGAAGACGATACGGGGCCCAATAACTATTTAAAACTAAACTTAAGATTATGGCTTCAGGTGTTTCTCCCACAACCAACCGAATTGTAAACGTTATTGTATGTCTGGGTGCCTCCGTAGTAATTTTCGGTGCCATGGCAAAAATCCTTCACTTGTCATGGGCAGATTGGGCATTGAAGATCGGTCTGACAACAGAAGCGCTCATCTTCGTAGTATACGCTATTTTACCTCCTCCGGATATGGGTGCACCAGCTGCACCAGTAGCTGCAGGTAACCCCGCTTTAAAAAGTCTGGATGATATGTTGCAACAGGCAGATATCACTCCGGCTAACCTATCAAAGTTGAGTTCCAGCTTCCAGAAATTGGGAACTACGGTAGATAACATGGGAGAGATCAGCGATGTGGTAAAATCAACAGGTGATTTTTCTGCAAAAGCTAAAGAAGCAACTACTGCTTTTTCTTCTATATCAGGAGCTGTGAATCAGGCAACACAATCGCTGTCTGGTTTCAACAGTGCATCTGAAGGAACCAAACAATTCCATGAGCAGGTACAGGTATTGACCAAAAACCTGTCTTCTTTGAATACCATTTATGAATTAGAGTTACAGGAAAGTAATAATCATTTGAAAGCATTGAATCAGTTCTATGGTAAACTGGCACAAGCTTCAGCGGCAATGTCAAGCAGTGCTGATGATGCGATGAAAGCGAAAGAACAAATTGCAGTGCTGGCCAATAACCTGGGTAAGTTGAATCAGGTGTATGGCAATATGTTGACAGCTATGCAAGGGCGTGCTTAATCATTTCCCTGCTTGCAAAACCTATTATAAACCGAATAGAAAACTTTAGATAAATGTCATTACCAAAGGAACCGAGGCAGAAGATGATCAATATGATGTACCTCGTGCTTACGGCACTGTTGGCGCTGAATGTATCATCAGAGATTCTGAATGCCTTTAAAACGGTAGACAGGAGTCTTATGACTGCGAATGGAATTGTAGATAAGAAGAATGCGGAGATATTCAGATCATTCCAGGCAAAGATTGAAGACCCTAAGACCAGAGAAAAAGCACAGATATGGTTACCAAAGGCCCAACAGGCACAAAAGTTAGCCGATGATCTCTATGCTTATATGGAAGCACTGAAAAAAGAATTGAAAGAAGAGTCTGGACTAACTGTTGGAGAAGATGGGAAAGAGTCTTATAAAGAAGATAATCTGGATGCAGCAACACGTATGTTTATTTCCGAACCACCCAATGGGAAAGGAAGAGGTAAGGAGTTGTTGAGCAGGTTACAAGCATTTAAAGATCAATTGCTGGCGATTGATCCGGATATGAAAAAAGAGATTGAAGCGTCATTGCCCTTAGATCTTACTCCACTTCCTTCTACGAGTGAAGCAGGAAAAGATGATTGGGCTTATGGATATTTTCATATGACACCTGCAGTAGCAGCGATTACCATATTGAGCAAGTTTGAGAACGATATTAAAAATAGTGAGGCATTGGCGGTAGATTATTGTCATCGTCAGATCGGACAAGTTGAGTTGATTTATGATGAATTTCAGGCATTCGCAGGAACCAATTCTCAATACCTGATGCCGGGTGAGGAACTTGTGATCACTGCTGGTATCGGAGCCTTCAGTAAAGCAGCTAAACCTAATATTACGGTAGATGGGGTAGCCGTTCCTTTGAATGCAGAAGGTGCTGCTGAATACAAAACCCGTGTAAGTAACTCAGGTGCCGGTGTAAAAAAAGTAAGAATATCTTATTTAAAACCCGATGGTACCTCTTCAGTAGTAGAAAAAGAAGTTCGCTATACAGTGGGAGTTCCTTCCGGATTGGTGGTATCTACCGATAAAACACGTGTGTTTTATCAAGGCCTTGAAAATCCATTGAGCGTAACCGGTGGTGGTGGCGATGAAAAAGTAAAAGTGAATATTGAGGGTGCAGGTGCTACACTTACCAAAGAAGGTGCTGGTCAATACATTGTTACTTGTAACCAACTGGGTACAGTAAATGTGGTAGCCACCGATGGTAAAAACACACAGAGAATCGCTATTCCTGTAAAACGTGTACCCGATCCAATCGCAATTGTAGGTGGTAGTGCGGGTGGAACCATGAATGCCAACGTATTCCGTGTTCAAAGAGGGGTAATTGCTGATTTACGAGATTTCGTTTTTGAAGGAGTGAAGTTTGAAGTATTGAGCTATATGTTGATTTGTACCGGTAAAGGATTTGATGAACCTGAATTTGCAGAAGTGAATGGTCCATCATTCAGTGGCGATGCACAAAACCTGATCAGACGTTGTCAGCCGGGTACCACTGTTACCATTGGTGAAATCAAACTGAAGCAACCGGGTGGAGGAACCAGAAAATTAGATCAGAACATTACATTCATATTGCAATAAAGCATTGGTTATGAAAAAGACATTCTTATTGTGCTTGACGGTTTCATTATTAGCAGGTACCACTGCTATGGCACAATTCAATCTTACGCGGAATCGTCCTAGAAATGCGGCCGATTCTGCTGCAGCTGCTAAGCGTGATACTACTAAGCCCGCGGCAACTACCAATGCCAATAAGCCCACTGTTGATCCGGCCACCATTAAGCCGAGCAAAACGGTGGATACCACTATTGTAGGTGGTTTTGGTGAAGTAGTTCCTCGTAGTCTTCGTAACGAAACTGCCGCAGATCGCAGTCAAACCAGAGAAAAACGTCCATTAGAATATGAACATCTTCGTGAAGATGATTGGTTATTCAGTGAGTTTATCTGGAGAGAGATTGATGCGCGTGAAAAAGTAAACCAGCCTTTCATGTATCCGGGGAAGGATGATCTGGGTGATCAACGTTTCTTCTCTATCTTACTAAGTGCTATCAAGAATGACAGTGTGGTTCCTTTCTCTGCAGAAGGGGGTGATGATCGTTTTACCAAGCCGATGTCTTACGATGATATCACCAAAATGCTGAAAGGACGTTTGGATACGCAGTTGGTACAAAACGCCGATAATCCGAATGTAGTAGATACCGCTGTTATTTATGATACCAAGTTTGCACCCAATCCGGACTCTATTTATACTTTCCGTTTAAAAGAGCAGTGGATCTTTGATAAAGAAGCCAGCCGTATGTTTGTACGCATCATCGGTATAGCTCCTGTTGCCAAACTGGTGATCAATGGGAAGTCAACCCCCAGAACACTTTTCTGGATTTATTACCCCGATCTGCGTAAAACCCTCACCAAATACAATGTATACAATACCAAGAATTATGCGGGTCGTATGACATGGGAAGAACTCTTTGAAAGTCGCTTTTTCGGAAGCTATATTGTGAAGACAAGTAGCAATAACCCCAGCGATCGCTTCCTCAGCGCCTTGATCCGTGATCCTTTGTTTAGGTTGCTGGAAGGGGAGAACATTAAAGAAAGACTGTTCAATTATGAACAGGACCTCTGGCAGTATTAAGAGTTTATAATCAATATGTTATACAGAAAAGGGAGCCTACAAGCTCCCTTTTCGATTAAAAAAACCTTATAATATAATTTTTTAAATTTGAACCTTGGTTAATTAAACGGATTCCTTAACTTTACCACGGTTTTTCATAGGATATTGGATTTTAAAAACGGGGTTGGATTTCTATCCTGACCCCTTTTTTATTTTTAAACCTCTCCAGCTTTCTCACTAAAAAATGCGAGTAGAGCATCTGCTCTTTTGAGACCTATTAAATTGATGAGGTCTTTTCTATCTGCAGCTTTAATATTTTTTACTGATTTAAATTCTTTTAACAAAAGCGTAATGGTTTGTTTACCAATTCCTTCAATTTGTTCGAGTTCATTTTTGAATGTTCCCTTTGAACGTTGGTTTCGGTGAAAAGTAATGCCAAATCGGTGAACCTCATCGCGTATTCTGCGAACAAGTTTTAGAGAATCACTATCCCAAGGTAATTTGATAGAAGCCGAATCTCCCGGAAAGAAAATCTCTTCTTCATTTTTCGCTAATCCAACAACGGTTAAACTGCCGTGTAAATTCAATGCATGAATGCTTTCCATAGCAGCACTTAATTGTCCTTTACCTCCATCAATAATGACCAATTGTGGTAATGGTACTTCTTCTGTTAATAAGCGTTGATACCTTCTATACACCACTTCTTTCATGGTGGCAAAATCATTGATACCTTTTACCGTTTTTACATTGTAGTGTCTATAATCTTTTTTACTGGGCATCCCATCTCTAAAACATACCATCGCTGATACCGGGTAACTGCCTTGGAAGTTGGAGTTATCAAAACATTCAATATGCACCGGTGTTTCTTGTAAGTGCAAATACTCTTGCAATTCGTACAGTACTTTTTTCTTTTCCATGTCTGTACGCCCTTCCAGATGTAATACTTTTTTTCGACGTAATTCTTCTTGAAAATAATTTACATTCTTAAGCGCTAGTTCCAGTAGTTTCTTTTTATCACCGCCTTTCGGAATAGTGAACACTATGGTTGGATCAGGATATTCTATTTCAAAGGGAACAATCACTTCTTTGGAGTAACTATTAAAATCATTTCTCATTCTATTGATAGCAAAACTCAATACTTCTTCTTCTGTTTCTTCCAGTTTGGTTTCCAATGGTACCGTATGTGTTTGAACGATAGTTCCATTTTGCACCATTAGATAACTTACATAAGCGGTATCACCATCTTTTAAAATTGCAAATACATCGAGACTGCTAAGATGTTTACTAACAATGACAGATTTGGATTGATAGTTTTCTAAGTGCTCTATTTTTTTACGAACCGATTCCGCTTTCTCAAACTCAAGATTCGTGGCATGTTCTTGCATCTGTTTTTTAAAGTGATGGATCACAGATCCAAGATTGCCTTTTAAGATATTTCTCACCTGTTGTAATCCTTCATCATAGGATGCTGCATCCTGCAATCCCTCACATGGACCTTTGCAATTACCCAAGTGATATTCCAAACAAACCTTGTATTTACCTCTGCGAATTTGGGCATCACCCAGGTTTAACTTACAGGTACGTAAAGGAATGTATTGCCTGATAAAGCTGATCAGTTCTCTGACCTTGCCACTAGACGTAAAAGGACCTAAATATTCAGATCCATCATTGATTTTTTTTCTGGTGAGAAAAATACGCGGGAATGGTTCTTTTTTGATAACGATATAGGGATAGGTTTTATCGTCTTTGAGATTGATATTGAAACGTGGTTGGTATTCTTTTATTAAAGCATTCTCCAGTAAAAAAGCATCCTGTTCAGAATCTACGATCGTGAACTCAATACGTTGAATGCGTTGAACCAGTTCGTGCGTTTTATAAGTAGTAAAAGTTTTTGAAAAATAGGAACTCACCCTTTTGCGGAGTTCTTTGGCTTTTCCTACATACAATAAAGTATCATCCGCATCAAAATATTTATAGATACCGGGTTGAAGCGGTATGGTATGTGCTATCTGTTGAAATTCTTGCTGCGTCATAAAACTTTCTTATTCTCCGAAGGAGTCCTGTGGACCTGATTCTTTATTTCACTCTTCCCATCGAACTTCGGTAAGTTCATTCAAGGTATATCCTTGTTCATTCGTAAATGAACGAATGATCTGAAACCCTTTGGTTGTATTCCAGTTGTGTTGTTCCATAATAGAGCCATTTCCTTTTCGGTACACACTTCTAATGAATACACGTTTTACCTGATTGGTTTGTTCATCTAGTAATATTTCCATTCCTTTTACTGTTACCGTAGTGTCAACGGCGGTATAACTCAACGTATAACTATTGGTAGCAGCATCTTGAAAAATAGTTTCACGGTAATGCTTCTTGGTAGCGGCATCGGTTATATCTTTTGCTATGAATTCTTTTACCAGTTCTTGAAAAGCAGCTATAGACAATTGGGTAGAATCTTTTTTCCCCTCTTTGGTATGAAAAACGAGCATGTTCTTTTTCATAGCTGGAAGGATGGTCATTTGATTTTCAAAAAAAGAAGCGGTCGGGTAAAATTGGGTACTATCCGGAGATGGTTGTAATTGATTGTTTGTTTGTACACTTTCGCCACAAGCTACAAGCCAATAGCTCATCAGTATCACTGCTAATTGTTTCATCCGGTAAAATTATTCAAACCACACATAAAAAAGCCATCCGCCTTAGGCGGATGGCGAATAAACAGATAGTAGTTGGTTATTGAATAGCCCTTGTAAGGCCTATACGCATGCCATAATCCATCAGGTATTCCTTGATGGGGTATTTGTTGGAATAAGTAGGTAAGTGCTGATAACGGATCTGTGGTCCGATCTGCCAGCTGGTTTTACCTGCTTTATAACTAAGATTCAACCCTACACTCGTATTGATATTCCATTTTCTAACCAGATCGTTGCCTTCTGCGTAGTGTCTATAATCTGTCGAAAGGAGATAAACACTTTTATTCAGGTTAAAAGTAGGTTGCACAGAAGCTTCCATATTAATGCCCACATGTTTACCCTTTATCACATCCCACTGAATTCCTATTGGAATGGCCAATTGGTATACTTTGTTCTCCAGTTCTGTTTGCTTATAGCCAACATTATTATTGTAAGGAGAAAAGCGTGTAATGTTTTCTACGCCATTGAAGCTGATCAATGAAATCGTAGTAGGGTCATACGTGCGAGACTGGAAGGTTTCGATTTGATACTGTCTGATATTTAATTGTAAACCTGTTTTGAGTTTCAAACGACTGCTTATATTATACAGTACTGCAAAACCTACTTCCAAACCTACTGCCGGACGATGGCGTACAACTTCATTTACGTTTGATAATTGATTCAATGGAGTATTGACAGGCAAAGAAGCAACAGTAGGCTGAATGATCTCTCTCACTTTTTCGTCGGATAAACGTCTATAACTGGTAGACGGTGTAACATAAAACTGAAAACCAAATTTTGAAACGGCTGGACGCTTTAATGGCTGAGTTTTATTGTAAGAAAAATCCTTCAGATAATCATCTGCTGTAGGATCTTTCTCTTGTAGCAAATGAATATCCTGAGCCGGAACCGTTTCATCAACCGGTTTTGTGGTAATGATTTCTGATGAAACCATTTCTGTTTGTTGAATCATTTCTGCCGGTTGCTGTAAAGCTGTAAGCACTAAACTGTTAGCGGGTTTGATTCTTGAAGTCGTCTGTTGTTGTATATTTTCAGTTGCAACTGAAAGATCGGTTTGGGATAGACTATTATTGGTCACAAACAGATCCGTAGCCGGATAATCCATCGCTGCGATGGTATTCATGGTAATATGAACCGGAGCCAGTTTATTGAAATAGTGACGACTTTTTTCACCGGCTGCTTGATGAGCAGCGATCGTTTCCTGCTCTACTTTAGCGATGTTAGGAATCGACAATGGCTGAGGATGAAAATTCTCTTGGGTACTTAATACCGTACTCAATGTAAGCGCGGTAATAATAAATAAAGAAATAAAAGTAAGTGCCGGCCATGAGCGATGTCCATGTAACTCAGTACGTATGTTGGTCCATACCCGATCAGATGGATACATACGGTGCTGCTTTACCTCATCGTGTAAAAACTGCTCAAATTCGTCCTGGTACTTCTGGTTTTCCATATTCAACACAACTAGGATTTATTAAAGGCTGCCAGCCATTGATAATCCTGTTTGGGTGCCTCAATGATCTTTTTACGAATCAATATATTTTCCAGCATGGCTTTCGCTCGGGTGTACTGACTTCTGCTCGTACTTTCCTCGATATCCAGCATGATGCCGATTTCTTTATGACTATATCCTTCTAACGCGTACAGGTTTAAAACGGTACGATAACCTACCGGTAATAACCTGATGCATTCAATGATCTGTCGGGCTTGCATAATGGAAGGGATGGTTTCTTCTTTAATGTGCACCGATGTGGCATAACTGATATCCAAACTTTCATTGAATTTTTTATGCTTCTTCAGAAAGTTGATACAAGTATGCACAATGATGCGTCTGATCCATCCTTCAAATGCGCCCTTGTTCTGAAACGTATGTATTTGGGTAAACACTTTAATAAACCCCTCTTGTAACATGTCCTCTGCATCTTCCCTGCTGGGTGCAAAACGATAGCATACACTCAGCATTTTAGGACTGTACCGATTGTACAACTCGCGCTGAGCGGCAGCGTCGTTTTGTAAACAGCCTGCAATGATAGCCTGCTCGGTCATGAGGGGTAAAATAGATTTACCCTAAATATAGACATATTTTACCTTCTGATGCTGCATTGTGTAACGGATTTGTATCTGTTAATTTATTAACTGATCATTAAAGCTTTTCGATTCGCAAAAAAGAACGTACAAAAGTGTTATTTTAACCGAAAGATTTGATTTTCAAGATCCTATATAAAGCCTGAGTATGGAAGCGACCTTGACTAAACCCTCCGGCGGTATATTATCGCAGTCGAAAGATGATACCCCGCCACCCACTACCGGACTCGCACCTTATACCGGTCCTTGGACCGAAAGTGAAGTCATTCACTTGTTGAAGCGTGCATTGTTTGGAGCCAAAAGAAGTGATATTGCCTACTTTAAAACACTCACCTGTGCACAGGCGGTTGATCTGTTGTTGACCCTCCCGCCCGACCCACCGGCACCACCGGTGAAAGAGTATGCAACCCCTGCCAATGCTACCAATCCCGATACCAATATTTTACAAGGTGATACCTGGGTGAACGACCCTAACAATGACGGAACCGTTAATAGTTTAAGACGAAACTCTTTTAAAAAATGGTGGATGGGGTTAATGATCAATCAAGATCAAAATCTACGCGAAAAAATGACCCTTTTCTGGCATAACCATCTCGCTACAGAGAGTACGGATATCAATGCCCAGTTTCTCTACAAGCATCATGCGTTGTTACGAAGTTTTGCTTTGGGAAATTTTAAAGCCTTGATGAAAGCTGTTACTATTGATCCGGCGATGTTGGTGTATTTGAATGGACAATTAAACCAAGCAGTTGCACCTGATGAAAATTATGGACGCGAGTTACAAGAACTATTCTGTTGCGGTAAAGGTCCGGGTTCATTGTTCACAGAAGAAGATGTACAAGCTTCGGCACGTGTATTGACCGGTTGGAGAAACAATGTCAATACCATCTCTTCCTTTTTTGATAATAACAGACACGATAAAAAAGACAAACAGTTTTCTTCCTTTTACAATAACACTGTTATCGTAGGTAAAAACGGACCAACAGCCGGCGAAGAAGAGCTGGATGCTATGCTCGATATGATCTTTGCTACCAATGAAGTGGCGGAGTATATGTGTCGCAGATTTTATCGTTGGTTTGTTTATTATGATATCGATGAAACTGTTGAGAACAATATCATCAAACCCCTGGCGGTCATTTTTCGGAATGCCAATTATGAAGTAGCTCCGGTAATACGTACTTTATTGATGAGCGAACATTTTTATGATATCCTTTCCAGAGGCTGTCAGATAAAGAGTCCGGTGGATTTGGCTGTTGGATTATGCCGTGAATTCGAGATACCATTTGAACCTGCACCGGAGTATGCCATCAATTATGGTCATTGGAATTATTTGGTGAACCAATGTGCCAACTTGCAGCAGAATATCGCAGACCCACCCGATGTGAGTGGATGGAAAGCTTATTATCAGGAACCGCAATTCTATGAGATATGGATCAATAGCGATACCCTTCCTAAACGAAATCAGTTTACGGATACCATGGTCATGAATGGATTTACTTTTGGAGGTAAACGTATGATTATTGATGGCGCTGAATTGGCCAAAACCTTTCCCAATCCCGGAGACCCGAATCAGTTGATCAATGAATTCACCAAGCTGATGTATCGGCTGGATATTTCAGATGCTTCGAAAGCACAGATCAAAAAGGATATTTTATTGGGCGGACAATCAGAAGATTATTATTGGACCAATGCCTGGAATCAGTATATCAATAATCCGGGTGATATGGCCAATACCACTACTGTTCGCAATTATATCCGTGATCTCATCAAATATTTAATGAACCTCGCTGAGTACCAACTCGCATAAAATCCAATACTATGAGAAGAAGGGATTTCTTACGCAATACAGTACCCGCCGGGGTGATGTTGCCTTCGTTGATCAATGGTATGACCGTAAAGGCTTTTGGTGCTGAATCATTATTGATGCAAGGTTTATTTCCTGCTACTACTGATACCGATCATGTATTGGTGATCGTTCAACTCAATGGAGGAAATGATGGATTGAACACCGTGATACCGATTGAATATTTCCCTAATTATATCCGCGCCAGATCCAATATGTATATCCCTCAACAAAAAGTATTGGGATTATCGGGTAACGATAGAGTTGGGTTCCATCCTGCTATGACAGGCATGCAGGCTTTGTACAATGACGGAAAGATGAGTGTGATACATTCAGTGGGATATCCACAACCCAATTTTTCTCATTTCAGGGCTACCGATATCTGGATGAGTGCCAGTGATAGTAAAGAAGTGGTGAACAGTGGTTGGACAGGTCGCTATTTGAATTATGAGTATCCCAATTTTCCGAATGGATATCCAAATAGTAGTATGCCGGATCCTCTGGCCATACAAATTGGCTCCACCACATCTTTAGCTTTACAAGGACCTGCTGTGAGTATGGGGATGAGTATTTCCAATCCCAGCAATTTTTATAACCTGATTGCAGGTGTTCAAGATCCTGCGCCGAATACACCTGCAGGAAAGGAATTGACTTATATCCGAAAAGTAGCACAACAAACCACCGCCTATGCTGAAGTGATCAAAACAGCTTCAGCGAAAGTGACACAACAGGCTGAATACCCAAATAATTCATTGGCAGCCCAATTAAAGATTGTAGCGAGATTGATTGCGGGTGGATTAAAGACAAGGATTTATATGGTGAGCTATGGAGGGTTTGATACGCACTCAGCACAAGTGAATTCATTAGATCATACCACAGGTACACATGCGAACCTTTTAAAAAATGTAAGCGATTCGATCAAAGCTTTTCAGGATGACCTGAAATTGCAAAAAGTAGACGATCGTGTATTGGGTATGACATTTTCTGAATTTGGCAGACGTATCAAAAGCAATGGAAGTACCGGAACCGATCATGGATCCGCTGCTCCTATGTTTGTATTTGGTAAAAATGTTGATTCAGGTGTAATCGGAGATACACCCAATATTCCCGTAACCGCTTCTTTTAATGATAACCTTCCTTTCCAATACGATTTCCGAAGTGTGTATGCTACCATTTTAAATAAATGGCTTTGTGTTGATGCCGATGACCTGGAACAGATCATGCTGAAAAACTTTCAGGTATTGCCCATCGTCAATTCATTGGCATGTAATAAATCAGTAAACCTGTCAGGGGAGAATTTCATTACCAATTATCCAAATCCATTTACACAGTCTACCAATATCAGTTTTAAAACTGCGGGTGGACATACCCTCATCCAAATCATGGATACCATGGGAAGGGTATTGAAGAACCTGATCGACAGAGAATATGAGGCAGGCAATTACAATGTTGTTTTTGATGGTTCCGGATTACAGCCGGGGGTTTATTATATCCGATTCCAAAATATGGTGGTTCAGCAGGTGAGGGCGATGTTAAAAGTGAGATAATCGGTGAATTTTTTGCAACAATGATGTAAAAATGAAAAAATCCTATTATTTTTACAACGTTGTTTCAAAAATTAAGATATCGGCTATTATGTCTCCTTATTGTGATGGGGGGAAGCATTGCTCAGGTGCTGGGTCAGTGTACGCTTGTTTTCTCCGGAAAAGTCATTGATGCTGATACCCGCTTGCCTTTAAGTGGGGCACTGGTACAAATACCTGCATTGAAGATCAGTAAGGCTACTGATGCAGATGGTAATTTCAAGATTGCCGGAATCTGTGCCGGTAATTATGATGTGAATATTTCGCACGTAAGTTGTACACCCATTACCGAGCATCTTCATTTCAAAGATGATATCAAACACAATTTTTTTCTTCCACATACCAGTAATGAACTGGCTGATGTAACGGTACGAGGAACCATCAGCACCAAAGGCGCAGCCATTTCTCAGGATATCAAAGGCAAGGAATTGGAAGCGCTGCGCGGACTTTCATTGGGGGAGTCTTTGCAGAAAATTACAGGTGTCAGTGTTTTGCAAACGGGCTCCAATATCTATAAGCCGGTGATTCATGGTTTACATAGCAATCGTGTTTTGATTCTGAATAATGGCATTCGTCAGGAGGCACAACAATGGGGTAGTGAACATGCTCCTGAAATTGATCCTTACGTGGCCAATAGATTATCAGTTGTAAAAGGAGCCAGCACCATTCGTTATGGAGGAGATGCAATTGGAGGTGTTGTATTGGTAGAACCAAAATTATTGCGTTCTGTACCAGGGGTGAGTGGAGAATTGAATATAGCGGCATTTTCGAATAATCGTCAGGGCACCTTATCCGGTATTGTAGAGGGTAATTCCAAAAAAAATGAAGCTTTCTCCTGGCGCTTACAAGGAACTGTTAAGCGTGGTGGGAATGCAAGAACGCCGAATTATTGGCTAGCGAATTCAGGCAATGAAGAGTTCAATGGTTCTGCAGCGATGGGTTGGCGATCTGCTAAAAAAGGATTGGAATTTTTCTATAGTATTTTCAATACCAAACTGGCAATCTTTTCAGGATCTCATATTGGTAATGTTACAGATCTGATGCAAGCCATCAGTAGTAAAGAACCACCCGACTATATCCGTAATGTTGGATTTACGTACAGGATCAACAGACCTTATCAGCAAGTACAGCATCAATTGATGAAAGTAAAAGCTTTTCGCAATACGGGTGATATCGGTAAGCTGAATATGATCTTATCACTACAACACAATTGGCGTAGAGAATATGATGTCAGACGCTTCCAAAGCAGTGCTGATGTACCACAACTGGATTTGAAGATGACCACATTGGGTACGGATCTGATCTGGGATCATTTTAATACCGGACATTTCAGAGGAACAGCAGGTATTACGGGAAGCTATCAGCGAAATAGCTACGAATACCGTTTGTTCATCCCAAATTATGAGGCATTCAACTTTGGTGCTTTTGTAGTGGAAAAATGGAATTATAAAAGATGGCTGATTGAAGGTGGACTTCGTTTTGATCATCGAAGCATGCTGAATACCAATTCGAATGGCGGTATTCAATATCCTGATCGTAGGTTTAACAATGTATCGGGTAATACCGGTATTTCTTATGAAGCTTCGGATGGACTTCAGTTCACCATCAATGCATCTACTGCATGGAGAGCACCGCAAGTGAATGAATTGTATAGCGATGGATTACACCATGGCTCTGCAAGAATAGAGAAAGGTGATGCGAGTTTACAACCTGAGAGATCGAATAGTGTATTGTTCAATACAGTATATAACCGAGGCAGATGGCATATTGATGCTGGCGTGTACGTAAAAAGAATTGACGGATTTATTTACCTCTTTCCGGTATTTCCTCCGGAGCTTACCATCAGGGGCGCATTTCCCACATTCCGTTTCGGACAAGCACCGGTGGCGATGCATGGTTTTGATTTGAGTGCTGCTTATACCATCAGTTCACATTTTCAGGTGGATGCAAAATCCTCGATCGTACGTGCTAAAAACAGGAATACCAAAGAATGGATGATACAAATGCCGGCAGACCGTTATGAAGCCGGAATTCAATATAGTTTGGGTGATTTTAAAAAATGGAAAGAAACCTATATCAAACCAACCGTGCAATACGTGAGCAGACAAACACGTGTTCCTGCTACCGGTAATATTCCTGTAGTAAAACCCGATGGGAGTACCGTCATGGAATCAGATTATCTGATGCCGCCACCCGCTTATACTTTACTTGGATTAGAAGCAGGAACGATTTTGCAAACCAAACATCAAAAAATTCAGTTTACACTAACTGTGAGTAATGTCTTGAATGTTGTTTATAGAGAATACATGAATGCCTTCCGTTATTTCTCCGATGAAATGGGTAGAAATATAGGATTGAAAATTAAGATTCCCATTGAACCAAAAACCAAATCATAATTTCTAAAAATTAAGCGTGTATGAAAAAGCAACTTTCTTATTGGATGGCAGCGTTACTGATGGTAACTTTTGTAGCAACTGGTTGTAAAAAAGATTCTAAAGAACCGGAGAACGAAGAAGAACTGATCACAACGTTGAAATTAACCTTTACTGAAGTGGGTGGAACTGCTACTTCAACCGTTACTTTCAAAGATGCGGATGGTCCGGGTGGTAATCCTCCTACTCAAAATGATCAGATCATATTAGCGCCTAATAAGCAATACAACTGTACCGTTCAGGTATTGGATGAAAGTAAATCTCCTGCGGAAGATATTACAACAGAAATCATTGCTGAAGCAAATGATCATCAGTTCTATTATGAGGTTAGCTCAGGTCTTAATATTAGCGTTGGCAACTTGAATACTGACCCTAATGGTCGTCCTTTAGGTGTAACCAGTAGATGGAATTGTGGTGCTGTAAGCGGCCCTGGTACTGTGAAAGTGACATTGAAGCATAAGCCAGGCGCAAAAGGATCCAATGATCCTGTAACTGTTGGTGAAACAGATATCGAAGTGACTTTTGCAGCTCGCATTCAATAATTTTTCTCAGGGTTTTGTTTTAGTTTGAGCATTGAGGCTGTATCAAAAGTATGATACGGCCTCTTTTTTTATAGTCCATAGTCCATGGTCCATGGTCCATCGACCATAAGCCATAACCCAAATCTCGCGGCGGTTACTTTATTTTGAGACCCCCCTATCTTTTACTATGACCATGGACTATCGACCATAAGCCATGAACCATAAGCTATCAAACCAATCTCGCGGCGGTCACTTCACTTTTGACAACCCTAAATACCAGTTCTTCCTTAATTTTAAGTATGGAGATCAACTTAAACACACCCGCATTACTGTTTCCTGCCATCAGTCTGATCATGTTGGCGTATACCAATCGGTTTCTTTCTTTATCGAATCGTATTCGTAGCCTGCATGATAAATACCAGAGCCATGAACAGAAACATATTATTCATGGTCAGATCAAGAACCTGCGTTACCGATTGAAGCTGATCAAAAATATGCAGGCATTGGGTGTGGTTACTTTTTTAGGTTGTATTATCTGTATGTATCTCATCTATACCCAATTCATGATCGCTGCCAATATTGTATTTGCCATCAGTTTGATTTGCTTTGCTGCTTCCTTGTTTCTTTCTCTTATCGAAATCCAACTCAGCACCAAAGCTCTTGAGTTAGAACTCAGTGATATGGAAGGACTGGAAGACCCTTCGGTGATTGAGTATTTTAGGAAAAAGTTCGGAAGAGATTAGGGGGAATAAGAAATATGAAATAAGAAATCAGAAACGGAGAGAGATTTCACTTCCTGATTTCTTATTTCATGTTTCTTATTTCTTATTTCTCTGTTTAAACGGGTATAGATAAATTTTTTCTTTCACCAATCTGCTGTCTCCACATAGCATAGTACAATCCTTTTTCACCAATGAGTGAACTATGATTTCCGGTCTCCACTACTTGTCCTTTTTCCAAAACATAGATACGGTCTGCATGCATGATAGTGCTTAAACGATGCGCAATCATAACAGTGATCTGTTCTTTTTCACTGGAAATATTGCGGATGGTATTGGTGATCTCTTCTTCAGTGATACTATCGAGTGCAGAAGTAGCTTCATCAAAGATCAACAAACGCGGGTGTCTGAGCAATGCTCTGGCGATAGATAAACGTTGTTTTTCTCCACCACTCAATTTCAATCCGCCCTCACCAATCATGGTATCTAAGCCTTTCTCTGCGCGTGATAATAAATTGTTACAACTGGCTTTAGATAAGGCTTCCAGCAACTCTGCCTCAGTAGCTTGCGGATATACAAAGCTGAGGTTTTCTCTGATGGTGCCGGCGAATAATTGTGTATCCTGCGTTACAAAACCGATCTGATTTCTCAATTCATCAAAATTCATATCGGCGCCATTCACTTTGTTATAATAGATATGTCCTTCTTGTGGACGATACAATCCTACCAACAATTTCACCAAAGTACTTTTTCCGGAGCCGGATGGACCTACAAAGGCAATGGTTTCTCCTTTTTTTACATCAAATGAAATACCATCCAATGCACGATACTGGGCAGTCTGGTGTTTGAATACCACCTGATCAAATGCCAGTTCTTCAATGGTGCCTACTTGTTGAGGATGATCGGGTCTGGGTTCTACTTTTTTACCCATCAGGTTATGAAAATTATGTAAGGATGCTTCCGCCTCACGATAACTCATGATGATACTTCCAATCTCTTGTAATGGACCAAAAATGAAGAAACTATAAAACTGTAATGAGATCAATTGACCAACAGTTAAAACATCGCGATAAATCAACCACATCAAAGTGAAAGTGATGACTTGCCTGAGGAAATTCACCATCGTACCCTGAATAAAACTCAGTGAGCGGATACTTTTCACTTTCTTCAATTCCAGTCCCAGAATTTTATACGTGTTGGTATTGAGTCGTTTTACTTCCTGATCTGTCAGTCCCAGACTTTTTACCAATTCAATATTTCTTAAACTCTCTGTGGTAGATCCGGCTAGAGAAGTGGTTTCTTTTACAATATTTTTCTGGATGACTTTGATCTTCTTACTCAGCAAGTTCGTCACAAAAGCAATCATTAAAGCGCCACCCAAATAAATAGGAACAATAGACCAGTGAAGTCTTGTAGCATAAATAGACACAAAGACCACACTCACAATGATGCCGAATAGTACATTGATGACATAGCCGATGAATTTTTCTGTATCAGACCGAACTTTGGTGAGAATGGATAAGGTTTCACCGCTACGCTGGTCTTCAAACTCCTGATAAGGCAGACGCATGGAATGTTTCAATCCGTCTGTAAAGATCTTTGCTCCGAATTTCTGGATAATCACATTGACGGTATAATCCTGAAAGGCTTTAGCAATACGGCTTACCATGGCAGTACCTACCAATAGGAGTAACATAAACATGATACCATTGATGAACTGACTTTCTGAACGGAAACTGCCATCCAGGTTAATTTTAGGACTATTGGCAAACTGATCAATGAGTTTACCAAAGATCATAGGGTCAAAAAGTGAGAAAGTTTGATTGATCCCTGCCAGCACCAATGCCAGCACCACGAGCCATTTATAAGGTTTGAGATAATGCAGGAGAATTTTCATGTATAAGATTTGAGTGCAATTAACCTTCAATTTCCGTACAAATATTGAAAATGTGACAAAGTTGCGGGGCGAGGTCCATAGTCCATGGTCGATAGTCCATAGTAGGAGGAATAAGATAAAGGAATTGTTCTTGCCATGGACTATGGACTATAAGCTATGGACTAATCCACACTTGTGAATAATAAGAAATTCTTAACTCGCTCAAGGAAAGCAGATTAATTGGTAACTTACAAAAACCTTCCACTTATGCGTTGGAGAAAATTCAATGGTGAACCTATTCACCTTCCCATCAAAGAAGCAGTAGCAGACGCTATTAAAAGAGAGTCTGCGAATGGCACTAAGCTCAAAGTATGTATCGGAACCGACAGCCAGGTTAAAGGCGATGATACCGAATTTGCAACGGTCATCGTTTTTCTGCGCGAACACAATGGTGGGTTCATGTACATTCACAATGAGAAGACCAAGCAGAAATACCATATCAAAGAAAGAATGCTGGTTGAAGTAGCCAAAAGTATTGAGATCGCTTATGAACTCTGTGATCTCTTTATTGAGCATCAGGTAGAAATGGAAGTGCATGCCGACATCAATACCAATCCGCAATTCAAAAGCAACGATGCTTTACGCGAGGCCATGGGTTATATCCTAGGTATGGGATTTGCCTTCAAAGCCAAACCGGAAGCTTTTGCGAGTAGTTGCTGTGCGGATAAGGTGGTGAACTAAGGGGTGAAAAGTGAAAGATGTCCGAGGGACTCCGTTGGAGAAAAGTGAATGAACGGGCCATTACCTTTTCATATTACTACGGTTATTTTTATTTTTGTAAATCTCTTTTAAAAAGATGAAAAAGAATACTGCTACATACCAGACAATACTTCAGGATTGGCAGTATAAGGATTTGTTTTTAAATAATTAATCCAATCTGATAATCTTTGAATTGCCGGGATACCTTGACGCCTAAGTTCAGTAAATAATCTGCGTAAATCCTGATTATATTTTGTATTAATAGTTTTGGTAAGGTGTGTTAGTTCGTCAATTGTTGTAGGTAAATTAAAATTGCTTAGATCTAGCCCTGCTGTTGCTGCACAGTGTAGAATGAAAACTTCCATAGCAGGAACGATTTGGATAAAGTAATGATGCCTTGTTTTATGTTTATATAGAATTAATTCATCAGTCTGTACAATTATATTAAATTCATTCAAGTAAGCTAAATCTTTTTTGTCTTTATCAATGATACCGCATGCAAATCTGTCCAGAAATTTTGTTCTCATTACCTTTGCTACAGTTCCACAACCTTTCTGATGATTGTAGCCCTCAGTCATGGTGAGCATCTCAGTAAGCGTAGTATCAACGTAACATTCAGGAATAATATGCTGAACCATTAGACGAAACTTTCATTATTTGTGAATAGATCAACTCCATTTTGGAAAATATCGTGTAGTTGGGATTCTGAAAGTCCATTAATGACTGTTTGATTGTCCTTGTAATTCACAATAAAGACAGCAAGATCCTTACCAGCATTTTCCAATAAATCATTTAAAATAAAGGGGCTGTGTGTAGCGACAAAAAACTGGTTATCTTTTTTATAGATCATTTCCTGTGTTAAGTGTGACATATATGGAGGAAACGAGTGAGCTTCTGGTTCTTCAAAGAGTAAAACACTATCATTATTTGATATAATTGCTGCTTTATAAAAAATGATTCTTTGTAGTGTATCTGCAATAGAATTATATGGGATTAGAAATATTTCATTTCTTTCTTTTTGCTGAATTACTTTAATAGTTTGGGAGGCTCGATCAAAAGCAATTTCTAGATTATACTCCCGAAAAAGCTCTACTACTTGCTTTTTAAATATTGGATACTTCTCTATAATCGATAATAAGTTTGATCCTGAAGGGGGAATCAAATATTTTGCATGTGAGGATTTATATCTTACTTGTGTTGTAAACTGATATCTTTTTATTGGTAGATTAGCTTCGCTGCGAATTGGTTTTAAATTCCTAATGGTAATATTTTCATCTACCTGATAAAAAGAATCGTTATCACGGGTATTCAACATTATTCGTAACCCTTCTTTGGGGTGATAATGCATTTCACATAGACCAATATTAGTTTTTATAAATGAAGGTTTGGAGCCCTCTCCGTTATAAAAAAGCTCAGATTCATTTTCAACCCTGATTAAAGAATTTAATTTTTTTGATCTGTTTTCAGCAAGGAATGGAATCGAAAACATGGAGAGCGCCTCTATAAGATTGGATTTACCTACGTTAGGGCGACCAATAAATAGGTTTATCCTCTTTAGATCATTTATTGAACAATTCCTAATTGACTTAAAATTATATATATCAATGTATGAAAGAAAGTTACTCATTCAACTAATTATTTCTGACTAAGGCTAATTTTATATTACGTATGATACTCAAATATAACATATTTAACAGACTCTTTTATTGAGCAATGCCTATAAGCTCAAGACTATACAGAAACTCTCAATATCTTCCCTGCTCCCACATATTTATTCGTTTTAACAAGTTGATCTGTGATAGGGGTGCCAAAAGTGATGCCTACAGCTATGGCTAGGGTATCTGAAGTATTTGTAAGTTCTTTTGTTGTTGTTTTATCGATGAGACTATTTGTTACAACAGGTAGCTCAATAGTACATTGTTGGGCCTCGATATTCTTTGTTCCGAATTGCCAATCACTATACCATGTTTTTTCTACTTGCCTGTATGAACCATCAAGCGAGGAGCCATATCTTTTATCGAAAAAGAATAGATCGGGAAGAGAGCCAAAAGTGATCACTACTCTCCAGGCTGGATAGTTGCCAATCGGAAGAAAATTAATACCATGAATGATCTCGGGTAATTGAATGTCTACACTTCTACGTTCAGCATGAAACTGAACATTGATAGAGCCACGTAATACAGATTCAAAACTGTTTTTTTTATTCAATTGAAATCCTTCGAGTATCGTACCAAATTTGCTGAACAGGATAGCACGTTCTCCTTTGGGGTGCATGAGATCACGTGTTTGAATATTTTTGGCTATTGCTGTTAAAGAACCTGATAAATTATAATCAGCTACAGGAGCAATATGAACTAAAAAATCACGCAAACTACTGGCAGCTTTAGCACAACCACCCCACTCAGCATTGAGTTCCCTTGTGCGCTCAAAGGATTTTGCTGTTTTAATTTTTTTCTTGGTAGCACCGCCTTTCATCCGCAGAATTACCTTGTCGCTGTCTTTACGGCGATAGGCACTGATATTACCCAAGCTGCCACTGAATTCGGTGAGGTTTTTAAGGATGGCCATAGGTTGGTTATAAAGTGGTTATCAATACCTCCCTTTTAGCATGTAGGAGGCTTATTCATATCTAATATGAATACAATATATAAATTTCATTAATAAAATACAAGTTTAATATGTATATAGGCCCATCTTTAAAAGATGGGCTTATAATGGGGTTATATAGGGCTTATATACGGCTTATAGTGGTTTTGTACATGATACAAGATCATTACTAATACGAAGCAGCTATGAAGTATTTATGAGTATAAACTTTTGGAAAGTTTTGAAATCTCTCCAAAATTTTAGGGTCGTTAATTATTACAATAGGCTTTTATGGGCCGCAGATTTTTCCATTGGATCCTTTGGATATGATTATTATGATGAGTGTTGAAAGGAAATTGTTGTTATGAATGACCATTTTCAATTGTTTGTGGAACCACACCCTATGAAAAAATCCGGGAGCCGTCAAAAATCTTGAATCATTTGTTGGTTTATAAAAGTTGCTGCCTGCTTATCATAATAATGGATATTTTATTGGGGATCAAGTTTTGGAAAGTTCCGAAACTTTCCAAAACTTGTGCGGCACCAATAATCATGAATGATTTATTAGTTTGTACAATTTTCAACTTTCTTATGGGGCAACATTTATTTTCAAGTATTTTTTATTCTTACAATATTCTGTCCCCTTTATAAGCAATACCCCGGAGGGGTAACAGAAGGTAGCATTAATGTTAGTAAAATATCATCAACCCCGGAGGGGTTGCACCATGTATAAGGAAAGTTGTGATTTGCCTTCAATTTCAGGAACAACGATCTTTGATAACAACTAGCAACTGTTGGGTATTGGTTTCCTAGCAGTTGTGATTTGCTTTCAATTTCAGGAACAACGATCTTTGATAACAACGCAATTAGAGAAATTCAACCACGTTGGGTTGTTGTGATTTGCTTTCAATTTCAGGAACAACGATCTTTGATAACAACGAAGCAGATGAAGAGCTCGCTCAGGCGGTAGTTGTGATTTGCTTTCAATTTCAGGAACAACGATCTTTGATAACAACGCCTTATTGATCACAGTTCTATCAATGGCAGTTGTGATTTGCTTTCAATTTCAGGAACAACGATCTTTGATAACAACCAATTGGAAGAGATCAAAACAATGTTATCTGTTGTGATTTGCTTTCAATTTCAGGAACAACGATCTTTGATAACAACATTTTCGGCACACATACAATTGAAGTCCGTGTTGTGATTTGCTTTCAATTTCAGGAACAACGATCTTTGATAACAACGAATAGATAATGTATTACCATTTCAAGATAGTTGTGATTTGCTTTCAATTTCAGGAACAACGATCTTTGATAACAACACAAAAATTTGCGGAAAAGCAATAGATCCAGTTGTGATTTGCTTTCAATTTCAGGAACAACGATCTTTGATAACAACTTTTCAATGAAGGTGTTGACACCTTTACTGGTTGTGATTTGCTTTCAATTTCAGGAACAACGATCTTTGATAACAACAGAATTAGAAAATTCAGAAACGAAGCAGGAGTTGTGATTTGCTTTCAATTTCAGGAACAACGATCTTTGATAACAACCTACACAAAAAGGTAATCGTTCGAGTTTGTTGTGATTTGCTTTCAATTTCAGGAACAACGATCTTTGATAACAACAGGATTGGCTGAAATGCAATACTGGTAAGGCTTATCAAAGATCGTGTTCACTGAAAAATGGGCTTTTCAGAGTTTTTTTATTTGTTGGATTAAGGTTTAGACCATCCTATTTTTAGAATAATTCTAATTGTTGGGGCGTTTCCAGGGGTTCGGCAGGCTTTTTACCCTGAAAAATCTCAATCATCCCAAATTGTTTGTCGGTAATGGTCATCATGACCACATGCCCTTTTTCGGGTAATTGTTTTTTCACCCTTTTTATATGTACCTGGGCATTTTCCATACTGGGGCAATGCCGTAAATAAATGGAGTATTGGAACATACCAAAACCATCCTGCAGCAATTTCTTTCGAAAATCGGCATAGATTTTCCGGTCTTTTTTGGTGACCACGGGCAGGTCGAAAAATACGATTACCCACATAATTCGGTATGCATTTAAACGGTCTGCTTTCATGGCAGAACGGGATAAGCGATCTTTCGCTGCTGACCGGCAAAACACTTGGCCAACGAAGCAGCTGTACGCTGCGTGGCTACAAACAGTGGGCTGCTTTCTTCTTCAATCTGCACATCTACGGTAGGCAGCTTGAGTAACTGATTCTTTAAGTCGCGATTGAGCTCCTCCACATGCGAGGTTTTGTCAATAATGCCCCTCACTATCTGATCAACAAAAGGACGATAAGGTTCCATAATATCATCCGCCAAACAATAGGCATTATACCGGTTTCTATGAAATATACCCAAGGCGGGTAACAAACCCGCTCCGGTTAATGCCCTTGCCATGGTTGCTCGAATAATGGCGTATCCATAATTCAACAGGTTATTAGGGGGTGGCCCTTCTCTATGCCGGAAGAACTGCCAGGCGGGTGGGAAGATGTTTTTCCAGTAATGTGCTGATGCTTGTGCTTCATGGTTATCACTGTCGCCACTCTTTACCCTTTGTTTCAGGTTCAACAGCAATTGGCTGGGCAATTGCCATTTTTCAAGCACTGCTGCCTGATTATGAATCTTTGCTTTAATGGTTTGTTGCCAAAGTTGTTTTTTTAAGGGCTCTGTAGCTTCTATCTGAAAACGAAAACGCTCACTTTGCAGAGTATGGCCTTCTAATGGCATGAGTAAAGCACTGGGATGGTGCTGACTATTACAGGTAATGACGGCACTGTTATTGGCTGCCAGTTTATCTAGCAGGTAATGCGTAATAGTGATTTGTTGGTGCTCCAATACCAAAATACCGATATCTTCTATGGGTACGGTTTTATCTGGCGCATCTTCCATACCCTTCACACGAGTATAGCTGACTACCAGTTGCTCATTTTGACAGTGTAAATGACAAGGGCTTTCTATACAAAGGGTGCGTTTGATCACATGAATTTAATTGCTGGCTGAACATTTCCTAATCTATCAATATTCAATTTTATACAGTGTTGTTTAATTGATAATCCATCAATATTTTGGTAGGCGTTTTGAGAACCAAATTCTTTTCCTTTTACTATGGGTTCTGCAATTCTATTGTTGATAAAGTAAATTTCACTTCCGCTATATTTAGTTACATAATGGATATTTTTACTTCTTGCGGTCTTGTCGCTCCAAAAATTCTCAAAAAGGGGGCCATTATAATCTGTTATTACTTCTTCATCATCGGAAGGCATGTACACAGGATCGCCTTGTTTTAGAGAAAATAAAAACCTTGCTTTATTTTTTTCTTCGAAGTAATTTTTAAATACAAACTCTTTGTTGAATTTTTTTTTGTCTGAAACTCTATTGAATTCCTCCTTTAAAAGATTAGCTGCATCAAAAAAAGTTATAAGATCGAAAATTCTGCTGCCATCTTTATCTAAAATTGCAAAAAGATAATTATCTCCTGTGTTAACATACAAATTTTTATTAAACGCTTTTCTTCTGTCAAGGCGTTGTAATGTTAGACTACTTTCCTCGGTTTCATCAGTTTCTGTATTTAGGAGTTTAAGAGATTTAATAACTCTTTTTTCAGTCTCATTAAATTTATTAATTCCCTCCCTGGAAAATGCCTTTAGTTTGTCTCCATCGTTTTTTTTAAGATGCTGTTTTATTCTTTGTTTTAAATCATTATCAATGATAAGTTCAATGAGAGCAGTTGTATCAGAACTTTTCTGTCCAAGCTTTGATATATTTATTTTCTTGTCTTGATTTTTTTGATAAATACGGACATTGTAAACAGGAACTTTTCTATCTGAATTGAATTCCATGATCCCCTCAGTGGAAAAAGCATCTTTTTTTATTTTCTTATGCTTGTCTATGAAATAACTTCTTAATTCCGATCTCAATTTTTCATCTGTAACCTTTTCTATATTTTTTTCTGTTGCAAATTTTTCTTTCGCAAAGTCACTTAACGGGTATCTTTTTGCTTCCTTAAAATTAGTTAATCCAAAAGGCATAGGTTCATGTAGTTGCCCTCTGATTTTAATTTGTATCTTTCCATTCTTGTCAGATTGTATTAAAAGTTTGTCTTTGGGCTTTTGCGAAACAATAATTTTCTGAATTTCATGCTCCGCATTTTCCGGGAAACCTGACCACGGCATATCAATTGCCTTAAATTTCTCGATCTGTTTAAAGATAATTTCCCGCTTGCTTTCATTCAGGTTTAAGATTTCGTCTAACAACTCACTTGGGCTTCCTTCAAAAAGAGGTAAAAATTCTTTTTTATATTCATCTAACCATTGCTGTAATTCTTTGTTCAAATCATTCAGTCGTTTAACATGTGCGGGTTCTGTACAGGCTATTACCAACGCATCAATGGCATGGTGCCTGTGATCTATTCTTTTGCTCCAACCCTTGATGATTAGTTTATTGTTTTTCTTCTGAATGAAATTAGTGTTGAATGACTGAATAAAATTTTCTTTTGTTAGTTCTATATCTGCAAATGGGATTTTCTTTTCTTCAAACTCTTTTTTCTTTTTTGCAAATGCTTTCACATAACTTTCATATTCTATTTCAGCAAGCAGTAGTTTCGATTTTTCATAGCGACTTTTCAGAAGCTCTTTAAATTTGTCCGTTAAGCCCCATTGATTTCTCAAATAATCAGTAACTCCACCTGTTGTAGTTTTTACATTTTCGTTGCCAACAATTTTATTGAGCTCTTCTTTTACTCTTACAGAAATATATTGTGTTTCTTTTATCTGCCTTACCACAGGATCGTCAGGCACTTTAGTTGCCAGTAAGTTCTTTCTTTTTTGCCCCTCAAATCTTTTGTTAATGTGATCTATGAAATCTTCCTTAGAAAAAACCGAAGGAATAGAAGATCCTGCTTCAATATATTCCATAGCAGTGCGATTGCTTTTTTCTTTATTTACTGCTTTCTCGCAAATTACCTTATTGGTAAAGGAATCATCAAAATAGCGTGATTGGGGTATAATGTGATCAATGTCGTATCGCTCTCTGTTAAACAAGTCAAATAATGGGATAGGCTGTCCTGTGTAGGGTGAAACATGTCCTTGTTCCCGCCATAATTTCATTTTTTCAATTTCTGATTTTGACGGGTCTTTGTATTGCTTCACATATTCATCCGCAAGATTTTCCTGGGAAAGCCATAGTTTATATTTTTCAATATTCGCAAGTGTCGTTTCTTGCTTAAGTTCAATCAGCAGGCTTTTTACTTCATCATTTACTTTTCGGTTAGTGTTATTCGCCTTATATATTTTTGCTCTCCTGTCAGCATTATTTTTCAATTCACGAGCTAACTCCAATCGAATTTCATGAGGTTTGCCGAACTGTTTCCAAATATCTTTTACAACCATCAACGCTTCACTAATCAGTTGTTCTACCAGTGGATTTCTTAACTCTCCCGGCGTTAATCTCTGAATTTTTTGATAGCTGTCAATCATTTCATTTTCTCCATATTCTTTTGCCGTGTGTTTATCATAAACTAATATTGTAGCATAGGCATTCACTACTCCGCCTTCAGCTAAAACTTCTGCATTACTTTCTAAATATTCTTGAGCGGCCTTTTCGAAAGGGTCACTTACACTTTCGTTCAGAAGTTTGATGATTTTCTCTTTAACTACATTTGAAAGAGTATTATTGAAATACTTTCCACTTCTTACGAGCGGTAATACTTTTTCAATTGCTTTAAGACTTAATGAAGCATAGCTTCTACTGAACCTTATTTTGCTTACCTTAATGGCGGTTGGTTCAGAATTTTCAAGAGCCGCATTATACTTTTTAATAAATGCTAAGGCCTTCGATGTGCGTTCACTTTCCAAGTCATACTCATTTCCTTTAGCATTATATAAAATATCCCATAGCTCTATTTGTCTTTCTTTATCGACTAAACCAAGTGCATTCCACAGCTGTTCGCCTAATGCTTTTTTGAGTAACTGCTTGGTTTCATTGCCTCTCAACTTCGCCTTAGGATTCATTCCGTTTAAAAAGTCAATTCCATCCCTCAAACCATACTCTTTTTTTAGTTTGTTGAACACAGTATTAAATCCTATTTCTTTTTTGTCCTGTAATTCGTCGAATAACCATTGTTTAAGGGAAGAAGGAATTGGACGATCAATGTACCGGTATCTTATTTCTCCTTTTCGATTTTTGTCTGCTTCTGTTTTAGTATTTATGGTCAGCTTATTGATTTGTTCCCAAATTTTGAATTCTTGAAATACGGGATGGCTTTTTGCAATTGCTTTTTCACCCTTTTCGAAACGACAATCTGAAATAAGATTACTTTGATCCCTTAATTCTCTCTGATAGTAAATGATTTGATTTCTAATAAGATGAAAAAGCCCTTTTTCGATTCCTGCTAGTCGATATTTTTCTTGCGTTTCTTGTGTCCCAGGAAAAATAAATCTGAGTATCTCGGATAGCTTTTCTTTTGAAAGAGTTTGTAGTACTTTATTTAATTCACTTTTGGAGTTTTCACTTTGTGTTTTCCAGATTTTATCAAACTCTGCCTGATAGCGAGAACGAAGAATAACATTGTTTCTGATTTTTGTCCACCTATTTTCTTTTAAAATAGAAAGAAAGTGTTCTGACAAAAAAACTTCCGTACCTCTTTCTTTGGATAATTCGGATAATTCTTTCTCTATATTCTCCATTTTCTTACGCCAGCTTGTTTTATTCGGCAATTTGAATGCAATTGTCGGTCCGTGCTTTTTTGATACAGTAATATTTACCAGCAACTCAAATGATTCTCCTAGCTTTAAAATATCTAAGAAGCTATCACCTTCGATAATCCCATCTTCTGTTTCAAGAGAAACTTTGTATTTGTTAAGTTCTTTACCCTTTACAGAGAGTTTTTCAGGTTCGGAAAGTGACACCACTTTCCCAAATGTTAAATAGCTCTCGTTTCTTTTCTTTTCATCCTTTTCGGTTTCTTCTAGATTGTCGTCTTCTTCTTCTTCAGGTTCATTTCCTCCGCCGGCATAACCACGGAGTTGATTAAACAGGTAAATTATTCTGCCTAACTCTTGAAGAGAAACAGGTTCACGTAACGCTTTTACTCTCAGTTCTAATAAATCAAGTGCAGAGTATTGTTTTTGCTTTTTGGCAATCGGTAAAATTGAAATCCGGTCAAGCTTTAACGGATTCTCAAAAGGCTCAGATAACTTAATTTGTTCAGGTAACATTCCTAATTGATGCAAAACATAAATTAGTTTGTTGCGTCTTTGTTTATAACGTTTGTTAAGTTTTCGCGTTCCCCGTGCAATGCGTCTATTGGCATTTTTAGTTTGTGCCTGGCCTTGTTCAAATTTACTTAGTTCCTGACCCATAGGGATAATTCTACTTCCCATTCCAAGAATTTTTCCTTTTTTATTCTCAAAATCTTTTTCAATCAATGCCCATCCAATACTATTAGTCCCCAAATCAAGCCCCAAAATTTTCTTGCTCATATAAAAAATCATTTATAGTTTTATAACTGAAAGCAAATCACAATAAGGATTATTCCGTTGTGAAAACATTTAAGTCGCCTCGTCTTACAATACGGGGCTTTTTTTATTTAGATCTGCTATGAGATCAATTCAAAAATGTGGGGAATACTAATATAGCAACATACTTTAATATGCGCAAGTTTTAGTAATTGAAATTTTAGGGATGTTCAACTTGCTATTGAGGATCAACTTTTGGAAAGTTTCAAAACTTTCCAAAAGTTACACAGTCTTCACATCTTAATTTAGCTTTTATAGGCCGCAGATTCTTTCCATAGGATCCTTTGGATATGATTATTATGATGAGCGCCGATAGATTACCATCATAAACCATCATAAAAATCTGCGTTCCATTACTAATTTCTTATTATGTATACTTTGGAGACTTAGATGAAAGTTAAATCCTAAGACGATTGAAACGCTTGGTTACATTGTTGAATAAATTCCAACATCTCTTCTCTTCCCAATTTTTTCTCTGCACTTGTTACAAAATGTCTAGGCAGAAATTGCCAGCTCTCTCTAAGTGTATCAAAAAATGCCTTGATATTTCTTTCTACAACCGCAGGTTTTTCCTTGTCTGTTTTGGTGAATACCAAAGAAAATACAACACCCCATTTGTCTAGCTGACTAATAAACTCCAGATCGTTTTTTTGTGGACCATGGCGGCTGTCGATGAGTACAAATATTTGAGTAAGATTACTACGTTTTCTAAAATAACCTTCGATCATCTGTTCCCATCTTCTTCTATCACTCTGAGACCTTTTGGCATACCCATAGCCGGGCAGATCCACAAGATACCATTGTTCACGAGGTCCCTTTTCGGCTGCGCTGCTTTCAATGACAAAATGATTGATAAGTTGAGTCTTTCCCGGTGTGGCAGAAGTTTTGGCCAGACTTCTCTGTCCGGTGATCATATTGATCAATGATGATTTACCCACATTACTTCTTCCAATAAATGCATACTCTGGTTTGTCCGGTTTTGGACATTTATCGAAAGTTGGACTAGATATCAGGTAAGAAGCTTTACGGATCTGCATACTGCAAAGTAACTAAAAGCCCGCTGATCTTTCTTCAGCGGGCTTTAAAAGAATAAATAGACGTGTTAGTGTGTTTAGAAATCTACTTTCAATGAAATAGACAGATTTCTTCCCGGAGCAGAAATACCACTGGCAAAATAGCGGTAATTCTTATCGGTAAGATTCTCTAATAATAGTACCGATTGTAGTTTTTTAGTGATAAACAATCCTGCTCTCAGATTCAAAGTAAACCATGAAGGCATACCATCTGCTGTTGCATATTGTAAATTGTCTTCTCCGTTTGGATTATAATCTTTTAATCTCTTCCATCCATTGAATAAAGTATAGAACTCTGCATTCCAGGTATCCTGTTGTGTTTTAATACCTATTCTTCCATATACCGGTGGAATATGATCTAATGGAACCTTCACTTTGTTTTGATCGGTATATCTTCCATAGGTATAGGTAAATACTCCATCAATCGCTGTTCCTTTTGCAATGGTGAGAGAGCCGTTCAAACTAAAGCCTGTTACATAAGCACTGGCTTTGTTTTGATTGGCAAATACAGCGCTGCGTACACCACTATATAAAATACTGTCTTGTCCATTAAACTTGTATTTGTCCAGTACAAGTGCATTTCTAAAAATGGTATAAAATAAAGAAGCGCCTAACGAATATGCTTTTGTTTGTTTGGCAATACTCAATTCTCCATTGTATGTATATTCAGGTTTGATATCGGGGTTAGGTACTACTACAATACCGGTTCTGGTATCAAACACTTTCGACAGATCATCTACATTAGGAGCACGGAAACCACTGCTAAGAATCATGGCTAGTCGGAAATTGTCTTTCGTAGCATATACCAGTCCAACATTTCCTGTAACGGCGATATTATTTTGTTGCGCCTTATTAAAGGGGAAATGCATAAGTGTAGTATCTGCAAACCTGGCATCCAATCTTACTAAATTCAGTCGGATACCATCGTTCAAAGTCCACTCATCAGTGATCTTATACGTGTGTTGTGCGTACAATGCATTAGATGCCATTTTTGTAGGACCATCAGCATATCGGGTAGTAATTCTGCTCAATGCTCCGGTTACAATATTGCGACGTTCTGCTGTTGAACGAACGAAATTGGTATAACTTTCAGCACCTACATGAAGTTCATGTTTACCCTTGTAGTGTTTCGCATCAAAATTGAATCCGAATACATTGATTCTTTCCCATCGATAATCTTTGTTGTTATTATTGAATCGACGTGTTATTCTGCTCTCCTCGATATCCTGAAAACTGGCAGTGAGTTTCAAGTCTTGAAAAAAGCCATTTTGTTGGGAAACATTGAGATGATAGGATGCCAAGTTGCGTAACTGCGGACCGTAATACCACTCGGCAAATACGGGTGCTGCAAGTGTTCCTTCACTGAGTCGATCATAACGAGGAACATCTCCTGTATTGGAAAATTGAAAATTAAAAATGTGCTCAACTTTATCAGATGCTTTGTATAAAAACTTCTGTAATACATCTATCTGTTCATAGCCGGAGGGTGTTTGTTGATCAGGATTGGGATTAGGAACAGCTATATCCGTATTCCCGACTCTTTGAACAAGAAATGGTTTTAAACCAAAGGAAGGGTATTTACTGTTTCTGTTCTTACCCTGTCTCATATCACCAAAAGATCCGTAAGTCACTGATGTCAGCGATGCCCATTTTGTTCCACCAATATTCAATATGACATTACCTCTTTGTTCATCAATGGCGCTGGTATAACGAAGCGTACTGCTGCCGGAAACTTCTGTTTTTGTACCGCTAGATAATTTTGGATTTCGGGTGTACATACTCACTACACCACCTAAGGCATCACTACCATACAGTGTTGATGACGGACCATACAATACCTCCATTCTGTCGAGAATCATATTGTCGATAGTAATGACATTCTGTAGATGTCCGGCCCTGTATATCGCATTGTTCATCCTGATTCCATCAACGGTGAGTAATACACGACTTGCTTCAAAACCACGTATCACCGGACTGCTACCACCTTGCTGACTTTTTTGTACAAATAAAGTTCCGGTATTGATGAGGATATCGCCGGTATTGGCCTGCATATTCAATGTATTCTTATCTCGGATACTTTTTACAGTTTGAGCAATACGACCGGATCTTTCGGCAAATTTGTTTGCATATACGGTTACTTCATTTAGATTAATGGGTTCGTTATCTGCTGAAATGCTGTCTTTTTTTTGTTGTGCTTGTAAGTGTATATTGAATAGTAGACACGACAATAAAGTACATGTCCACCCCATATTTATTCGCATGGATTTACTGTTTAATAATTAAGAAAATGATGTTCTAAACAGTATTTGCTTCGGAGGAGGTGCGATGAGGTCTGGTTGAAATTGTGGTTTCCAAGAAATGATATTATTAGCATAACAAGTGCAAAGAAAAAAACCGGCACTAGTTACTTGCACTGAAGATGAAATTTGGTCACTTATAAAACAAAATGAAAAAGAGAGTATTCTGCTTGCTCCTTTATTTTTATGAGCAGCTTTATCCATCAAAGCATGCAACTTATGCTCCTGATAATCGTATAAGCCTTTTACGGTGTAAGTTCCATCTGCTTCTTTGCGGATGGAACTTACATCGAACAGAGTACCATTTACAATGATTTCTTTATTTTTTTTATACCAACGTAGATATTTGACCCGAATAGTAGAAAGCTCTTTGGTTTTAAAAGCTTTTTTTACATCTGATCGTATTTGATTTTGTTGATGATGAAACAATACAAATCCTGTCAGTGGCGATAACACCAACAATAAAAAGAAAACTGCTATACACTTACGTAATACAAACAACTCAGTTCTTTTTTCTGATCAAGCTGTCCAATGGATATTTAGCTTTCATGGTATCCATTACAGACTGCGCCCAGTTTGTTAAAACAACGCGTTCGTCATCAGTAAGTTTAGCATCACGGTGTACCCATGTATAAGAATTTAGAGGCATTTCTTTTTCTTTTACCTGCTCAATCACTTCTTCCATCTTATGGTATTGTCTTCTCAGGTTATAAGAAGTATAAGCATCAAAGTTCAAATGAGATTTACCTTCTTTAACATGATCATCTAACCACCATGCAACCGGTTGTACTTTTGAATACCATGGATAAACAGTGTTATTGGTATGACAATCGTTACAAGCTTTTACAAGAATGGCATCTACATTTTCAGGAACAGCATACAGGTTTTTGATATTGCCTGATGTATCGGTAGATGCATTGGCTTCAGGACGAATAAACTGTATGACTACAAGGGCGATCAAGAGCACCCACAAAATTTTTTTGACAATTTTCATGATTGGTTTGGGTTGTTTATGCATTTAAATTAAGACATTTCCCGTCATTTCAGCAGGAATCGTTAGATTCATCATTGTTAAGATGGTAGGAGCTAAATCACCTAATTTACCAGGCTTGATGGCTCCTTTCCATTCCTTATCAATGATAAAGAACGGAACGGGGTTTAAGGTATGTGCTGTATTGGGACTACCATCTTCATTAATCATAAAATCAGCATTACCATGGTCTGCAGTCAGGAAAATAGTATAGCCTGATGCAAGTCCGGCAGTTACTACTCGCTTTACACAGGTATCTACTGTTTCAGCAGCCTTTATAGCAGCACTGAAAACGCCGGTATGTCCAACCATATCTGTATTGGCATAGTTCAAACAAACAAAATCAACTACTCCTGCTTCAATTTCAGGAATCAATTGATCTGTAATCTCCACAGCACTCATCTCGGGCTGTAAATCATACGTAGCTACTTTAGGAGAGGGTACCATGATTCTTTTTTCACCTTCGAATGGCACTTCCCTGCCACCACTAAAAAAGAAAGTAACGTGCGGATATTTTTCTGTTTCAGCAATACGTATTTGTTGCTTGCCGTGGGCTTCCAATACTTCACCAAGGGTATTGGTGAGGTTGTCATTTTCAAAGATCACATTCACTTTTTTGAACTTCTGATCATACTGGGTCATGGTGGTATAATGAAGTTGCAAAGGCTGCATCCCATGTTCCGGGAAAGCCTGTTGTGTAAGTACTTCTGTGATCTCACGGCAACGGTCGGTGCGGAAATTGAAACAGATTACTGCATCACCTTCTTTGATAGATGCAATGGGTTGCTGTTGTTCATTGGTAATAATGGTAGGCAAAATGAATTCATCAGTAGTGCCACTTTTATAAGCGTTTTCAATGGCACTCACAGCACTTGTAGCAGTGGGGCCTACCGCATTTACCAAACAATCATAGGCCAGTTTTACTCTTTCCCATCTTTTATCTCTGTCCATCGCATAATACCTGCCACTAACTGTTGCAATGGTACCTACAGACTGTTGCAAATGTGTTTCCAGTTCTTTCACAAAACCCAGTCCACTTTTGGGATCGGTATCTCTACCATCTGTAAATACATGAATAAAAACTTGTGATAATCCGTTCTTTTGACAGAGGTCACAAATGGCTTTTAAATGATCAATATGTGAATGAACACCGCCATCGCTTACCAGACCGATCAGATGCAGTGCTTTTTGATGGGTTTTCGCATACGATAATGTTGCTAAAAAATTGCCATTGTTGGCCAATTCTCCTGTCTTAACAGCTACATTGATACGTTGTAATTCCTGATACACAATTCTTCCTGCCCCCAAATTCAAATGTCCCACTTCGCTGTTTCCCATTTGTCCTTCCGGCAATCCTACATCTTCACCACAGGTAATCAGTGTTGTATTTGGATATTGCTGGTATAACGAAGACACAAATGGTACATTCGCTTGTTGGATGGCATCTGCACTTGCAATTTTACCTAAACCCCACCCATCCATGATGACGAGAATGACTTTTTTATTCATATTAAAAAATGATATGGTTTATTAATTGCTGATTAGGCATTAACTTTAGCAGCATTCAAAGTTGGCATGTTTTTGGCAAATTATAATAGTGAATACAAAATAAACTGTATGAAAACATTTTTTTTGACTGTGGGATGGGCGTTTTTAGCCATGTCTTTTGTAGTTCAGGAGAGTAGTCTGGATCAGATCTTTAATGCTTTTAAAAAGGCTGATACAGAAGAAATTGCTCAATCTTTTGATACCTATGTAGACCTGAAATTTCTGGATAAAGATGAAATCAAGAATATCAGTAAGAATCAGGCTTCTATTGCACTAAAGACTTTTTTCACAGAGAATGCAATTACGGGCTTTGAAAAAGTATCCAATCGAGATCTGGGTAGTACCACTTATCTGGTGGGTAAACTCGTTTCGTCTGACAAGAACAATAAAGGATATAATATCACTGTACTGATCAAATCACAATCAGGAAAGTTCAAGATTATTTCACTACGAATTAGTTAATCTTATATTGATCAACATCCGCCTGTTGTTTTTAAGTGAACAACAGGCGGATTATTTTTATAGGGTCCATGAATATATTTTAGTTTTGTTGTATGAACCATTTTGATGAACAGTTAAAGATATTGGTAACTGCAGCACTGAAAGAAGATATTGGTGAAGGAGACCACTCTACCTTAAGTTGTATTCCTCCACATCAGAAAGGGAAAGCAGTTTTAAAAATCAAGCAAAATGGCATACTGGCAGGAGTAGCGATTGCCCAAAAAATATTCAGTATGCAGGATCCCGATGCTGTATTCACAATACATAAGTCTGATGGGGACGCTATGCAAGAAGGAGAAACAGCTTTTGAAGTAACGGCGTCTATTCATACCATTCTTTCCTGTGAACGACTGGTGTTGAATTGCATGCAGCGAATGAGTGGCATTGCCACACTTACTCGTCAATATACTGAACGATTAAAAGGGTATCACACACGTCTATTAGATACACGTAAAACAACTCCCAATTTTCGCTTGTTGGAAAAAGAAGCGGTAAGAATTGGAGGTGGTGTTAATCATCGATTTGGATTGTATGATATGATTATGTTAAAGGATAACCACATTGATTATGCCGGTGGTATCATACAGGCCATTGATAAAGCACATGCTTATGTAACCCAATATCATCCACACTTGAAAATTGAAGTAGAAACAAGAACGCTAGCGGATGTTGAATGGGTTTGCGCCAAAGCCATGGGTAAAGTATTCAGAATTATGTTGGACAATTTCACTCCTGAGCAAGTAAAGCAAGCAGTTGAATTGATCAATGGTCGTTTTGAAACAGAAGCAAGTGGTGGTATTACCTTACACAATATACAAGCCTATGCAGATACAAATGTTGACTATGTAAGTGTAGGTGGACTTATTCATCAGGCACAAAGCTTGGACCTGAGTTTGAAAGCTGTTGTTATCGCCTAAGGTTGTTGGAAAATAAGCGGGTTTAGCGTATCTTGGTCTTCACATAATGATGTTTGCTGTTGAATACGCCTTCTTTGCTCATGATGATAAGATCAATTCCTGTACTATTGCTTCTATTGCTCTCTGGAATAATCAGTGCACAAACTCCCAAGGCTGATTCTCTGATTCGTATATCCAAAACAATTCAACAGGATAGTATTTATGTAAGTGTACTGAATCAGATAGCAGAAGAGCTATCAGATAAAGATGCAGATCAATCTCTCGATTTTGCCCTCAAAGCCCAACAGCAGGCGATAAAGATCAAGGATGTACCCGGATTAGGAAAAGCACTCAACAATATCGGTTGGGCTTATTACCGTAAAGGTGATTACTCAAAGGGGTTCGACTATGCATTGCGGGCACTTCGAATCAATGACTCTTTGCAATTGTTGTCTCAACTGGCTATTTCCTATCGAAATGTGGGAGCTATTTATAACTCACAAGCCAAGTATCGGGAGTCGATGGATTATTTTCATAAGGAAATGAGTATTCATTCCAAGCTCAATAATTCTCTGGGGGTAGGTAGAAGTTTGAATAATATAGCATTCTCTGCGCATCGAGGGAAGTTTAAGGATTCGGCAATCATTTTCGGACATACAGCTTTAGAACATAACTCGAAGTTGGGAGATCAGTACCTGATTGCCTTTAGTTTACGCACTTTGGGAGATGTATATTTTGAAGAAGGTGCCATTGATCGCTCTATTGATTATTTTTTGGCTTCGCTAACTGCAGCCCGAGCGGCTAAGAGTAATTTCATCATTGAAACATCGCTGTATCGCTTGGGAAAAGCATACCAGCAAAAAAAACAATGGAAGGAGTCGATCACTTATTTGCAACAAGCGGTAGCCGTATCGAAAATATTAGGCGCCAAAGGCGAACAAGCAACGATTCAGAAACTATTGGCCTTCTCTTATGCGCAAATAGGCGATTACAAAAAAGCTTACGAATCACAAGCTACACATATAGCCCTGAATGATACCCTTTTTGAAGAAAGAAGCCGAGCCAGATTTGCACAGATGCAGGTTGCTTTTGAGACAGAGAAGAAACAGGCTGAGATCAATCTTTTAAAAAAAGAAGATGAGGCCCAGAAAGAAAAGATCAAGGATCAACGTTTATATACTTTCTTATTATTAGTAGTAGTAGCGCTTGTGATGGCACTCTGGCTGGTATCTTGGAGAAGAAATCAATTTAAACAGCTTGCCAATAAACAATTGAGATTACAGAAAGCTGCTTTGGAGCAAGCGTCTTTTCAAAAAGACAAGATATTTTCTATTCTTTCTCATGATCTTCGAATGCCTATTTCATCATTGAGTGGGGTATTGCAGTTGGTTGACAAACAAAGTTTATCAGAAGAGGCATTTACAAAGATCAAGCCTGCATTGGGGAAGCAAATTACATCCCTGAATACTACACTGGATAATCTGTTATTATGGTCGCGTAATCAGATGGAAGGTGTAACAGATGTTCAGGCGAGTGAATGTTCCTTGTATGAAATTGTAGAAAATAATTCTCACTTGCTCACGAGTGCGGCCAATCAAAAGAAAATTGTTATTCATAATGATGTATCTATTACTGCAAAAGCCTATGCTGATGTGCATCATGTTGATATTATTCTCAGAAATCTATTATTGAATGCACTTAAATTTACTGAAGAAGGGGGTAGTATTACTATTCAATACCGCGAAGATGAGCATATGGCAATATTAGATATTATAGATAATGGTATTGGTATGACTAAAGAGCAAATCGGGAAATTATTCAAAGTCAATACACATTTTACAACTACGGGTACAAAAAATGAGAAGGGTGCGGGTCTTGGCTTGCTATTGTGTAAAGAGTTTGTGGAGGCCAATCATGGAACCTTATCTGTAAAAAGTGAACCTGGAAATGGATCTCAGTTTTCCGTTACTTTGCCAAAATCTAAGTATGTCTAAGAAATTCAAATCAGACAGCAACGGTTTTATCTTCAGTACAGATCCGAACTTTCAATTTCAGCCGGAACAGCAAGAAGAACCGGATACAATGACTCCTGCTCAGCAAATGCTGCGGATTCTATTGGATAAAAAGCAACGAGCCGGTAAATCGGTAACCTTGGTGACAGGTTTTATTGGTAAAACAGATGACCTCGAACAACTAGGAAAACAACTCAAAAATTTTTGTGGAACAGGTGGCTCTGTTAAAGACGGAGAAGTAATCATTCAAGGAGATCAGCGAGAGAAAGTACTACAATGGCTGTTGAAGAATGGATACGTTAAGAGTAAAAAAATTGGGTGAATAATAATGAATTACTACTGTGGGGATAGCTGTGTGCTATGAGCCATGAGCTGCGAGCATAGAATGGTAGTCATTGTAGGCTTTCTGCTTTTAATATATGATAGGGCTTGCGAATTAATCTTATATCGATAAAAGCATTTTTAAAATGTCTAAACAGGCTATTTGGTCCTTAAAATTCAACCGATAAAGGCTCACAGCTCATGGCTCAAAGCTCGTAGCAGGTTTTTAGTGACGACATTCAATATTGGTTATTTATTCTGCTTCAAACCCCACTTTTCTATGTGTTCCATCACAATAAGGTTTATTGGATGATTGCCCACAACGGCATAATGCCGTGGTTCCTTGTTTGATTTCTTTTCTACCATCGCTGTGTGTGATTTCACAATCGGTAGTGATCAAAATAGGACCATTGGGTTTAATTTGAATATTCATGATGCTCGCTACTTCCGACTGAATCTCTTTTTCTGCTGTATTTTCTCCTGCTGCATTCATAAAATAACTCAAGGCGCCACTCGGACATTTTCTTACCTGTTCAATGATGGCATCGGTTGTAGCACCTTCTATATTGACCCATGGCTTTTTCGCCGGATCAAATACTTCTCTTAATTGAGTCCAGCAAATTCTGCTATGAATACAAGTGTCCGGTTTCCAAACAACGGTTACCTCATTATTGGTGTATTTGAAAGTGGATTTAGGCATGGAGTATATTTGGATTAAAAGGTACGAAGAAGAAAATGGAATTCAAAAGTCAAAATTCAAAAATCAAAATCAGAATGATTCAATCCAATTTTTGAATTTTGACTTTTTAATTTTGATTTTAATAGTCTATCTCTAGTTTCAATCTGTCTCTCAACTCTTTCACCAAAGGATACTGCTCGGCAATACGTTCAAATCTTTGTTTGCTGTTAAGTTTCAAGTGTATGGGTACATCTTCACGCTCGGTAGCTTCTACGAGGATATTAAAAGTAATGGCTCGGTTATTGAATGCATTATGCAAATATTCAATCAGCATCATTCTTTCCTGTTCTACAAATTTCTGTGCGGTAAGCGCAGGGACTGTGACAGAGAAATGAATATCATCCTCAATCTGCAGCTGCGCAATTTTAAATGTACCTACTGATGAGTGTTTTTGTTGTTGTTCTAATTTTTGCGTGTATTCATTCCAGCAACGCGTCAGTTTTTCTAAGTTGAGTACTTCCGCTTCTTTTACTTCTTCAATCGCATATTGATCACCTACTTTTTCTCGCAAAGCATCCAATAAACTTTTTTTAGGACCACCGGTAGTAGGTGTAGCAGGTTTTATAGCTGCGGGTTTGGTAGGCGGGGTTGCTTGAACCGTTGGATTTGATGTAACAGACCGAACCGAAGTTTTCTTCTCTTCCTGTATCAATAACTTTGGTGAAGTCTGATCTGGAACTGTTTTTACCTGTAGTGAAGAAATAGTCTTGGTTCGGAAGGCTACCGGACCATCAAGTCGTTTTTTTTTAATGATTTGTCCGTTTTCAGTAGACAATTCAATGGCTTGTTGCAAGAAATTCAGTTTAATGATGGCGAGCTCAACATGTAATCGTTTATTACGTGCCATTTTAAATTGAATCTCAGCTTCGTTTAGAATATTGAGTGCACTTACTAAATAAGAGAGACTAGTGTTAGCAGCGGTTTGTATATATTTTTCCTGTAAGCCTTCTACTACATCGAGTAAAGCTGCAGACTTAGGGTCTTTGCAAACCAGTAGATTGCGAATAAATTCTGCAAAACCATTCAATACCAGATCGCCTTCAAACCCTTTTCTATTGATCTCATCATACAACATCATGGCAGCGGCCATGTCTTGTTTTTGTAAAGAGTCGAGTAATCGGAAATAATAATCTTCATCCAGAATATTCAAATGCTCTAAGGTATTCTGGTAGGTAAGGGTTCCATTGGTAAAACTTACAATCTTATCCAATATACTCAATGAATCACGCATACAACCTTCGCTTTTTTGAGCGATGACTTGTAATGCAGCTTTTTCTGCCTGAATAGATTCTTTCTCTACAATTTCTTGTAAATGTTCAACCGTATCATTATTCGTGATTCTTTTGAAATCAAAAATCTGACAGCGACTCAATATGGTGGGAAGTATCTTATGTTTTTCAGTTGTAGCTAAAATAAAAATAGCATAGGATGGGGGCTCTTCCAGTGTTTTCAAGAAAGCATTGAAGGCGCTGGTACTGAGCATGTGTACCTCATCCACGATGTATACTTTGTATTTACCGGCCTGTGGTGCAAAGCGAACCTGTTCTACCAGGGTTCGAATATCTTCTACCGAGTTATTACTTGCTGCATCGAGCTCATGAATATTCAAAGAAGTTCCGGCATCAAATGAAACGCAACTATTACAAGTATTACATGCTTCACCATCGGGAGTAGGATTGGTACAATTGATCGTTTTAGCAAGAATACGGGCACAAGTAGTTTTACCCACACCTCTCGGACCACAAAATAAAAATGCATGTGCCAACTGATTATTCTTAATCGCATTTTTCAGTGTAGTAGTGATATGCGACTGCCCTACCACCGTACTAAAATTCTGTGGTCTATACTTACGCGCCGAAACGATGAATTTGTTATCCATATCAGTGGTGCAATATAAGGAGAAGCAGCTAGCTACTAGCCACTAGCTGCTAGCTGCCAGCAGAATGTGTAAAAAATCTTTCTGATAACTAGCGGCTAGTAGCTGGCGGCTAGTAGCTTATTTATATTCCATCTCCGGATGCCTTTCAAAAGCTCTGTTTTGATCAAAAAGATAGCGGAAAGTAACCATTCGGCGACTGGGTACTCCGCCTAGACTTTTATAGATATTCAACATTTTTGGGTTCCAATCGCCGGCCCACCCCATTTCATATTCAAAATACCACCCTTTATTTTGGATCAGTAAACCACATTCATAGATTAAAAAACTATCGATACCCAAGGCCTGGTACTTAGGAACCACACCAAATGCGAGACCTGTCAAACGTTTACAGGTACCTGTGTATTTCATCCACAAAAGATGTAGTTTTTGTAAGATGCCGAATTTCCCATTGAAGTGCTTGAAGTATTGATTGATATCAGGAATATTGATGAACATAGCAATCGGCTCCTCTTTATAGTAAGCAAACCATACTACCCTTTCATCCATGATGGGCTTCATGGTTTTGAATAGCTTGATCACTTGCTCTTTGGTGATCTCTTTGTTTTCTCCATGTTGCGCCCAGGCTGCGTTGTATACTGTAGCAAAATCTCCTGCATATTTATCCAACTCAGATAGTTTCACATGCTTGGCTTCATAGCCGGCTTTGCCTTTGAATTTTGCATGTCTCTCAGGAAAGCGAGGGGGTAGCGGATCATCTACCTGCATCGAATAATAATACTGATTATAGTAGTTCTGAAATCCATAAGTGGTAAAAAGTGATTCATAATAATCGGGATTGAATGACATACCATACATAGGCTCTTTATCAAATCCTTCAACCATTAATCCCCACCATTTATCCCGATCCCCAAAATTGATGGGACCATCCATGGCTTCCATACCTTGTTCTTGTAACCATTGTTTGGCAGTATCAAATAAAAGATTAGCCGTAGCCTGATCATTGATACAATCAAAAAAACCAATACCACCTGTCGGGAAATCAGTTCCCTTATTGATGTATTTAGAGCTAGTAAATGCGGCAATACGACCCACCACTTCTCCATCATCTGTTTCCACGATCCATCTTTTGGCGTTGCCATATTTGAACTGTTTATTCTTTTCAGTATCAAATACAGCTTCCACCTCATTATTCAAGGGTCTGATATAAGCAGGATTGTGTTGGTTTAATCTTGCACTTACTTCCAAAAATTCTTTCTTAGTAGCAGCATCATTTACTTCAATCAAATGCATGGTCACAGGTTTAAACAAAGGTAAGAAAGTAGTTGAAGTCCTTTATTCAGTAATTCTACTGAATAAAGGATGATCTTTATGATTTAAACAATTTTTTTGCCATTTTTTCATCATGTTTATAAATGTCTTTTCTGAAATTCAACTCCCCATTTTTATCTACCCAGGCTGTAAAATAAACAATGAATACAGGTACGGCTTTTTTTAACGCTACCCACTTTTCTTTTTTCAAATGCATAGCACTATCAATGGCACGATCATTCCAAATACTGTCTTGGCGCAACAGATAGGCAGCCATTTTTTTAGGTTCTGCAATGCGGATACATCCATGACTAAAACTTCGGCTCGATTGGGAAAAAAGATTCCGATTGGGAGTATCGTGAAAATAAATATTGTAATTATTCGGGAACAAAAATTTAACGAGTCCAAGCGAGTTGCCCGGACCAGGATTTTGTCTGATCACAGGGATCTTGCCTTGTTTTACAATCTCCATATTCTGTTTGGTGAGATAATCGGGATTTTTTTTCATCGCAGGCAGAATCTCACCTGTAACAATACTTTCAGGTACATTCCAGTATGGACTAAATACTACGTATTGAAGTTTATCATTGAAAATAACGGTATTGTTCGCAGCTGTACCTACAATCACATTGATATCGAATTGTAGTCGCCCGCTATCATACACATGCATTTTATATTCAGGGATATTGACCAAAATATAGTTGGTGTCTTTTTCAGGGGGCATCCATCTTAAACGTTCGAGATTGATCAGAATTTGACGTAATCTTTGTCTGAATGGAACATTGAGTTCTGCAATCATTTTATTGCCAATCACACCATCAATGGTTAATCCCATTTTTTGTTGGTATTTTTTGGTAGCGATAACTAGGGCTGTATCAAACAAAGGACTGTCAACATTTTCTTCCAGATCTCCCACCAATTGTAAATGCTTTTTGATTTGTACCAAAATAGCAGAAGAATCTCCGCTTCGTAATGATTTTTGAAGTGTAGGAATGGGATCGGGGGAATGTTGTTTGGCCAAAGCTGAGTAGCGTTCTACATATTGCTGTAGTTTTTTATACTGCTGGTTTTGTGGTGCATATGCTTCTTCGTTTTTATGAAGGATCGCCGAATCCAGCAATGCATGTAGATCAATTTTTTTTCTGGGGATGAACCAGCCCAGTTCTGCCGCATCAATATCGCTTCCCTTGTATACTTTAGCTGCATAACGGAAAAATTGTCCGGTTAATAATAATTCTGCTTTTAAAACCAATGAATCTGCCGGCTTATTTTTTTTGTTGGATGATACCAAGCGCTGGAGCAATTGTTCCATTTCCGGATGATACAGACTGCTATCTTCAAAACTGCTGATATAATTCAATTGTAAATTTCTGAAGTTAGATGCTTGTTCTGAAAGACCACTGCTGTCAAACCAGGCATACGCATAGTTGCGGTCTTTATAAAAATCATTGAATTGTTTTGTATAGTCCTGATATGCGGTATTGTTTTTTAGGAATTGATCGAGTTCGAGACTATCCATAAATAAGTCGTTGAAAGATGTAGCAGCAGTGATGGAAGTGTCTCTAAAAACAGGTTTTTTGCTGCTGCTGTTACTGCATGATTGTATTAGCGAGGAAAATAGTATGCAACAAAAAAAGAAATGCCTGCTCATGTAATGAATTTACAAAAGGAACTGTTTCGAATGATGATATGCAGTGAGTTTTTTTATCGTATGGATAAAAAAGTACTGGCAACGATGGCGGCGGTTTCTGTTCTTAATCTCGTATTTCCCAGAGAAACGGGTTGATAAGCATGATGGATCGCTAGCCTGATTTCTTCCGGTGTAAAATCTCCTTCCGGACCAATCAGCATTAGAACAGACTCGCTCAATGAAATAGAGTGAATGGGGGTCTTATTATCCTCTTCACAATGTGCAATGAATTTCTGAGTAGCTAAATGCTCCTCAAACAATGCTTGTAATTTAATTGGTTCGTGTAAAACAGGTAACCAGCTCTGTTGACTCTGTAACATCGCTGAAATGAGAATTTGCTGCATTCTTTCGAAACGAAAACGTGTGTGTTCCGTTCTTGAGCAGATCAATGGAATAATTTCAGTAACACCAACTTCAGTTGCTTTTTCTAAGAACCATTCAAATCGACTGGCATTTTTGAGTAATGAGACAGCAATGGTTGTTTTTTTCTCCGGCACAGGATATTGCTTTGCGGATTCGATGTTAACCGTACAATGTTTTTTATCCTCGTGTGCAATGCTTGCAGTGTACAATCCGCCTTTGCCATTGGTCAGTTGCATCCGTTCGCCTGTTCTCATTCTTAGCACCTGAATGCAATGTTTGCTCGTTTCTTCACTCAGCTCGAATAAAGAAGCAGATGCTGCCACTGTTGGTTCATAAAAGAAAGGTAAAGCCATGAAGAAAAAGGATTATTCACAATTGACCATTCATCATTCACACATTAAAAAGGAACATCATTGTCAAAACCTTCATCAAAATCTCCTCCATTCATTTTGCTTCCTTTCTGGATAAAGAGTTTACCGCCATCAGGCTCCGTATTTGAATTTGACAATGTGCCCGGCGGTAGTGGTCTGTAATTACCGCTTCCTAAAAACTTGGAGTCGTCATTCGCCACTTCAAATTTCTGGATAGACAGGTTGGCTTTCAGTATGATGTTTTCCAGTGAGCCGTTTCTATGTTTAGCGATACGAATATGGGTTTCGCCCTTTGTACTTTCGCCCATTTCGTTGCTGTTGACTTCGTAGTATTCTGGGCGATAGATAAACATAACCATATCCGCATCCTGCTCAATGGCACCAGATTCACGAAGATCACTCAACTGTGGGATCTTACTTTCTTTTCTGGTTTCCACGGCACGACTCAACTGGCTCAATGCAATGATCGGAATTCCCAATTCCTTTGCCAAGGCTTTTAAACTTCGTGAAATGGTACTGATCTCTTGTTCACGATTTGAATTTCTATCTGCGCTACCACTCATTAACTGGAGGTAGTCGATGATGATCAGTCCGACTTGGTATTTATTCACCATTCTTCTTGCCTTGGCACGGAATTCGAAAATATTCAATGCTGCAGTGTCATCGATATAGAGTGGCGCATTTTCTAAGGCTTTAATACCCTTGTGCAACAGTTGCTCATATTCATGATCTTCCAGTTTACCACGTGATATTTTTTCCAATGGTATCTCACTTTCAGCACTGAGAATACGCTGAACCAACTGCGATGCACTCATTTCCAAACTGAAAAAACCCACGCCTACGGGTTTGACTTTATTCAATGCCGCATTTCTGGCAAGGTTGAGTGCAAAGGCGGTTTTACCTACGGAAGGTCTTGCTGCAAGAATGATCAAGTCGGTAGGCTGCCATCCATATGTTACACGATCCAAAGTTGAAAATCCACTCGGCACGCCGGATACATCTTCTGTTTTGGTACGCAGTTCATCGATTCTATTGAGTGTTTTGGCTAATACATTACCAACATCTTCAAAATTCTTTTTCAGATAATTGTTGGTGATATTGAACATTTTGGTTTCACTGTCATCCAGTAAATCAAAGACATCGGTACTGTCTTCATATGCATCGCCAATAATTTCACCACTAATACGAATTAGTTCACGCTGAATGAATTTTTGTAAAACGATACGCGCATGCGCATCAATATTTGCAGTAGAAACAACTGAGTTGGTGAGTTTGGTAACATAGTAAGGTCCACCAACAGCATCCAGTTGTTCTTTCATTTTTAGTTCTTCAACCACAGTGAGGATATCGATGGGCATGCTTTTTTGTTGTAAGCTTTGCATCGCTGTGAAGATGAGCTTATGTGCTTCTACATAAAAACATTCGGGCTTAATGATTTCTGTAACGGTGTCAAAAGCGCTTTTTTCCAGCATGATAGCACCCAGTACCGCTTCCTCCAGCTCTTTTGCTTGAGGGGGTACTTTTCCGTATACCATTGTACTAAGATCTATTGCGGGCTTTCTTCTTTTACGGTCTTTATTCAGGCTGGTCAGATCCATGGTCGTAGTCAGTTCTTTGTTGGTGGTTAGTAAGTTTCCTATTTCCTTCCTAAGTCATTTCCCGTGTTACGGAATTGTTACCTCGGCAGTTAGGGGGAGCGAATATGGTGTAGAAAATTGTCTTACTAAAATTTTTTTCGGGCATTTTTCATCCACATCAATTCACAGTTCCACGCAGTTTATTCACCGCTCTATTCACACAAATTACAAAGGTTATCCCCCAAAATCAAAAGTTTTCCGACCTAACACACAGGAAATGCACAAATACCTGTGTACAAAGAAATTTCTAAAAAATGGGGTTGAAGAGGGGGGAAAAGCGTAATTAAGAAGCTATGAGCTGTGAGCTACGAGCCTCGAGCAATGGCCCGTTTTTATGAATCTCATTCACCCAAAACGAATTTAAATATTTGCATTTACCTACTTATACTGCCATCCCAAAGCTAGTTGCTAGAAGCTCGCAGCTCGTAGCTTACAGCTCATAGCTTATTATCCTTACTTTTACACCCCGAAAAGAGCAATCGAATATGACCATTAGTTATAACTGGTTGAGTGAATACCTCCCTACAACCCTTGAACCTGAAGCATTGTCTAAAATCCTTACTTCTATTGGATTGGAAGTAGAGAGTCTGGAAGCTTATGAGAGTATTAAAGGTGGATTGAAAGGTTTGGTAATAGGTGAAGTACTTACTTGTGAGCAACATCCCAATGCTGATAAATTAAAGATTACGACTGTAAATATTGGCGGAGAAACGCCTCTGCAGATTGTTTGTGGGGCTGCCAATGTAGCTGCCGGACAAAAAGTGATTGTTGCAACGGTTGGCACTACGATTTATCCTATTGGAGAGCCTTTAACCATGCGGGTTGCCAAGATCCGTGGGGTGGAAAGTCAGGGTATGATTTGTGCCGAAGACGAAATTGGAGTGGGCACAAGTCATGATGGAATCATGGTATTGCCCGCTGATTCAGTTCCCGGTACAGCTGCCGCTACGTTATTTACACCGTACAATGATTGGATCTATGAGATCGGACTCACACCCAATCGTATGGATGCTATGAGTCATTTGGGTGTAGCAAAAGATGTTTGCGCCTATCTCACTCACCATGAACAAGAAGCCAAGCCTGTTTCACCATTCAGTAATACATTCAAAGTTGATTCAAAAAAACTGCCAATAAAAGTTACCGTAGAAAATCAGGAAGATTGTCCAAGATATGCGGGTGTAAGTATTACAGGTGTTACCGTAAAAGAATCTCCGGCTTGGTTACAAAATCGATTACTGGCGATTGGACAAAGACCCATCAACAATATCGTTGACATTACGAATTATATTCTGCATGAAACCGGTCAACCACTGCATGCTTTTGATGCAGATGCGATCAAAGGCGGAGAAGTAGTGGTCAAAAATCTAGCCGAAGGAAGCAGTTTTATTACATTGGATGAAAAGGAAAGAAAACTATCTGCAGAAGACCTGATGATCTGCAATGGGTCGGGTGAGGGCATGTGTATTGCTGGTGTTTTTGGTGGAAGTAAAAGTGGTGTTACATCAGCAACAACGAATATATTTTTAGAAAGTGCATGGTTTCATCCCATTTCTGTTCGTAAAACATCATTACGTCATGGATTGAGAACAGAAGCAGCTACCCGTTTTGAAAAGGGAGTAGATATATCCGGTTGCGTACAGGTGTTGCAACGTGCTGCTTTGCTGATTAAAGAAGTAGCGGGTGGTGAGATTGCAAGTGATGTTACAGATGTATATCCTTCACCCAAAGCCAAAACAGAAGTGGCGGTGAAGTATCATTATATCAAAAAGTTAAGCGGTAAGAACTATCATCCTGATAAAGTTAAAAAGATACTGACGGCATTGGGTTTTGAAGTGGTGAGAGAAGATATTGATGAACTTACAGTCGCAGTTCCATACAACAAACCTGATATCAGTATTCCGGCAGATATCGTAGAAGAAATCATTCGCATAGATGGGTTGGATAATATTGATATTCCTACATCTATCACAATTAGTCCGGCCATAGCAGCATCAGGTGTGAAAGAAGCCTTGAAAGATAAGATTGCCGGTTATTTGGTTGGACTTGGTTTTGTTGAAATACTTACCAACTCCATTACCAATAGCAAATATTTTTCAGAAGAAGTGTTGGCAGGTTCTGTTAAGATGTTGAACAACCTCAGTGTGGAGTTAGATGTTTTGCGTCCGACCATGCTGGAAACCGGACTTGAAACCGTTGCTTATAACCTGAACCGTAGAAATCTGCATTTGCAGTTGTTTGAATTTGGGAAAATCTATGCAACAGACGGTATTGGTCAATATCGTGAAGAAGAACGTTTATGTATATACCTGACCGGACAATCTACTGAAGCGGGATGGAGAGGTAAGCCGGGTGTTTTTGACATTTATCATGGAAAAGGAATTGTGCAAGCCATCATTCAATTAACGGGGTTGAAAGGGCTACATTTTGCTCCATCTGCCAATGACGCATCTATTTTGGAGTTATATATCGGAAAACAACAAATTGGGATCGTTACGGAAGTAGATAAAAAGAAAACATCAGCGTTTGATATCAAACAGGCAGTAGTGTTTGTAGACATCAACTATCTGACATTGACCCAATTGGTATCCAAACAAAAAATCACTTACAAAGAAGTGAATAAGTTCCCAACCATGCAGCGCGATCTGGCATTGGTGGTGAATCGGAATACGACTTATGGGGCAATAGAAGCGGTGGTACAACAATTAAAGATTCCCCGTCTTACAGACATGCGTTTATTCGATGTATTCGAAAGTGATAAACTGGGAGCTGGAAAAAAATCCATGGCCATCAGTTTCACCTTTACCGACGAAGAAAAAACCCTATCTGATAAAGAAGCCGATAGCATGGTGACGAAGCTGATTCAGGCGCTGGAGAAGGAAGTGGGGGCGGAGATTAGGAAATAGTAGGCTTTAGCTAATGGCTTATAGCGTATAGTTCATGGCAAATAGCAAAACATCATTCCTGCTATTAGCGATGACCTATCAGCTATAAGCTACAAGCTGCAAGCCACAGACTATAAAGTGCAAAACAAGTGCACTAAAAATGTTGTAACCCCTAAAATTGAAACTATCTTAGAGAGATGTTAGATCTTGATCGGCATATAAAAAATATTCAAGAAAAGCTTCAGCAATTGTTGCGGAATCAGCAAGTGTTGGTGAAAGAGAACCAGCGGTTATTGAAAGAGTTGGAAAAAAGCAAGCAATCCTTAGAAGAAAAAGAAGCTGCAATTGCGATGCTTCATCAACAGTTGGATGCGCTGAAACTCAGTGCTACCGCTCAATCTCCGGAAGAAAAAGCTTTATTGGAAAAGCGGATCAATGGTTATCTCAAAGAAATCGATAAATGTTTGGCGTTATTAAATACCTGATCACATGTCTGAGTTAATTCCTGTCAATATTGTCATCGCAGATCGTAATTATCGTCTTCGTATTGAGCCCAAAGACGAAGAAATGGTACGTAAGACTGCAGGACTGATCAATGATAAAATCACTGAGTTCAAGACGAATCTGGCGGGAAAAGACATGCAAGACTATGTTTCGATGGTGTTACTATGGTTTGCCACGGAACAGAACCAAAGCGGAATAGAACTGGTGAAATGGGAAGAAGCTTCCCAAAAGCTAGCCACCCTCGAGCGCCAGCTCGATAAAGCCTTGGAGGAATTATAGTCCATGGTCCATGGTCGATAGTCCATAGTAGGAGGAATAAAGCAAAAGAATTGTTCTTGCCATGGACTATTGACCATAAGCTATGGACCATCAGCCATGGACTATTCTAAACAGATTTCACTTTTCTTCTACGTATTTAATTATCTTCGCTTTTATCCGTTTACTCATTATTGTAAATTGTGATGTGTTATTGTGAATCAATGATTGTGAACTATTTAAAAAACGAATTAGAAAATGGACCAGACGCTTGTCTTGATCATAGCCGCACCTGTGGCACTCATTGTGGGGTTGATAGCAGGTAAATTCATCTTTGCCAAAAACACCCAAAAACAAATTGACGAAGCCAATCTACAGGCACAAAATATCCTGAAAGAAGCGGAGCTAAGAGCTGAAACCATTAAAAAAGAAAAACAGCTGGAAGCAAAAGAGCGCTTTGTGCAGTTAAAAGCTGAGCATGAGCGTGAAGTGAACGATCGCAATCGTAAAATCAGCGAATCAGAAAATCGTGCGAAGCAGAAAGAAATCTCGATCAATCAAAAAGAAGCTGCTTTAGACAAGCAGATCAAGGAAAATGAAGCGATCAAGGACAACCTCAATCGTCAAATCGAAGTGGTGAATCTGAAGCGAACAGAGTTAGAGAAGCATCAGGAAGAACATATCCGTAGACTCGAAAAAATTGCCGGTCTCAGTGCAGAAGAAGCAAGGGCACAATTGGTGGAGAGTCTGCGTCAGGAAGCACAAACCCGAGCGCTTACTTTACAACAAGAGATCATTGAAGATGCGAAGCAGAAGGCGAATAAGGAAGCGCGTAAGATTGTTATCCAAACTATTCAGCGTACTGCTGCAGAGCAAACCATTGAAAATACGGTTACCGTATTCAACCTGGAAACAGATGAGATCAAAGGTCAAATCATTGGTAGAGAAGGTAGAAATATCCGTGCCATTGAAGCTGCTACCGGTGTTGATTTGATTGTGGATGACACTCCGGAAGCGATTATCCTTTCTTCATTCGACCCATTGAGAAGAGAGATTGCCAGACTGAGTTTACAGAGACTGGTTGCAGATGGACGTATACACCCTGCACGTATTGAAGAAGTGGTAGAAAAAACCCGACGCCAGTTAGAGGAGCAGGTAATGGAGATCGGAGAGCGTACGGTGATCGAAATGGGTATTCATGGATTGCACAAAGAATTGATCCGTATTGTTGGTAAAATGAGGTTCCGTTCTTCATACGGACAAAACCTGTTGATGCATAGCCGTGAAACAGCTAATCTTTGTGGTATCATGGCAGCTGAATTAGGCATGAACCCTAAGTTGGCCAAGCGTGCCGGATTATTGCATGATATCGGAAAAGTTCCTGATGAAGAAACCGAATTGAGCCACGCATTACTCGGGGCTAAATTAGCAGAGAAGTATGGTGAAAATCCGGCGGTGGTGAATGCGATTGGTGCTCACCATGATGAAATGGAAATGTTATATGTGATTTCTCCGATCGTACAAGCCTGTGATGCCATCAGTGGTGCGCGTCCGGGTGCGCGTAGAGAGATTATGCAGCAATATTTACAAAGAATTAAAGACCTGGAAAATCTGGCTCTAGCCTATCAGGGCGTAGAAAAAGCTTATGCTATTCAAGCCGGAAGAGAATTACGCGTCATCGTAGAAGCTGAAAAAGTAACCGACGGCGAAAGCGATAAACTCAGCTTTGAAATCGCCCAAAAAATCCAAACAGAAATGACGTACCCGGGTCAGATTAAGGTGACTGTGATTAGGGAGAAGAGAGCGGTGAATGTAGCTAGATAAGCTATGAGCTGCGAGCCTCGAGCCATTGCTGTCCGGTAAATTTTTATTTTTAATGCAGGATGTCTGTATATACTG